>Ga0265798_10002692_pt1 | contig 25877 bp, 24 predicted proteins | sample P3T30metagenome_FD_192430 | JGI IMG/M metagenome (GOLD analysis project Ga0265798, IMG submission 192430) | Plant litter microbial communities from East Loma Ridge, Irvine, California - P3 T30 | ecosystem: Environmental > Terrestrial > Plant litter > Unclassified | place: USA: California...
CGCGTCCTTTTCGCGCTTCATGCGGCGCAGCAGCGCCTTGTCGGTCAGGGGTGCGGTCGTGGCTGCATAAATATCGCGCCGCACCGAGCCGCTGACGCCGTGCGTGACCACCGTCAGCCGGCGCAGCGCCGGGTCGAAGGACATGCGTTCGTGCGAGGTGTTCCTGTCCTGCAGATAAAGCTGGCCGTTGCGCCATTGCGCCACGTAACGCTCGCTGCAAACCTCCTTCGGGCTGTCTTTCCACTCGCAGGCGTGCAGGATCGACAGATGGCGGTCGTCCAGCTTCTTGATGGCGATACGGCCCTTGGTATAGCCCCATTTTGGGTCCGGGACGGTGGTCGACGACACCAGGTTGTACTGGCCTTCGAATTGCGCCATGGGCAGCGCAAAGGCGTTGGCGCCAAGGCCGACGGCGGCCAGGGCCAGGCTGGCCTGGATGATGAAACGTGTGCGCATGGTTCTCCTCATAAAGTTACGAACAGTATAGTAAAACCCGGCAGTAACCGACGCTTTTGACGCCCGATAGCTACTGCATTCAGCTCCCCACTCTGGTATTGTCTCGTCCGTTGCATTTAGCTAATTTTAACGAGACACACATGCGCCTTATCCTTTGCCTCCTGGCCGCACTTGCGGCTGCGCCCGCCTCTGCGGAACGCCTGACGCTCGACCGTATCCACGGCGAGCCTTCGCTTGCCGGTCCCGGCGTGAAAAACCTGAAGGTGTCGCCCGATGGCGAGCGCGTGACCTTCCTGCGTGGCCGCGAGGACAACCAGTTCCAGCAAGACCTGTGGGAATACAACATGAAGGACAAGACCACGCGCCGCCTGGTCGACTCCAAGAAACTGGTCCCGAACGAGGAACTGTCGCTCGAGGAAAAAGCGCGCCGCGAACGTGCGCGTACCGCCAGCCTGTCGGGCATCATCACCTACAGCTGGTCGCCTGACGGCAAGCAATTGCTGGTGCCGATCGCCGGCGATTTGTACCTGGTCGATGTCGCCCACCCCGACGCCGCGCGCAAGGTTGCGTCGGGCAATGTGCTCGACCCAAAGATTTCGCCGAAGGGCCGCTATGTTTCCTTCGTGCGCAACCAGAATCTGTTCGTCATCGACCTCAAGAGCGGCGCCGAGCGCCAGCTGACCAGCGACGGCAAGGGCACCGTGCACAACGGCGAAGCCGAGTTCATCGCGCAGGAAGAGATGGACCAGACCACCGGCTACTACTGGGCGCCGGACGATTCGGGCATCGCCTATAAACGCTACGACGAAGCGCCGGTGCCGGTGGCGCGCCGCTTCGAGATCTTTGCCGACCGCACCGAAGTGATCGACCAGCACTACCCTGCCGCCGGCGACCCGAACGTGCTGGTGGACCTGTTCATCGTGGCGCCGGACACTGGCGTGTCGCGCAAGATCGACCTCGGCAGCGAAAAAGACATCTACCTGGTGCGCGCCGACTGGAGCGCGGACAGCAAGACCCTGGTCTACCAGCGCCAGACGCGCGACCAGAAACGCCTCGACCTGGTGGCGGTGGACGCCGCCAGCCTGGCCCAGCGCACCCTGCTCACCGAAACCTCGCCGACCTGGGTCAGCATCCACAACGACCTGCGTTTCCTGAAGAACCGTTCGGCCTTCATCTGGGCGTCCGAGCGCAGCGGCCGCAACCACCTGTACTTGTACGACCTGAACGGCAAGCTGCTGAACCCGATTTCGAGCGGTGAATGGGGCATCGACAACGTGCTGGCCGTCGACGAAAAGGCCGGCAAGGTCTATGTGTCGTCGAACCGCGACGCCGTGGTCGACAAACAGACCTATGCGCTGGCCCTGAACGGCAGCACGGCCAACAAACCGGTGCGCATCACCAAGGGCGACGGCTGGCACGAAGCCTCGTTCGCCGGCAATGGCAAGATCTTCGTCGACACTTATTCGGATCCGAAGACGCCGCCGCAAGTCTCGATCCGGCGCGCCGACGGCGCCATGGTCGAGTGGCTGCAGCACAATGAGCTGAACGCACATCACCCGTTCGCCAAGTACCTGCCCGATTTGCTGCCGACCGAATTCGGCACCATCAAGGCGCACGATGGCCAGACCCTGCACTACTCGATGATCAAGCCGGCCGGTTTCGATGCCGCGAAAAAATACCCGGTCTTCCTGTTCACCTACGGCGGCCCGCACTCGCAGCGCGTGACCCGTACCTGGGGCAATTACTTCGACCAGTACATGGCCCAGCAAGGCTTCGTCGTATTCCGCCTCGACAACCGCGGTTCGAGCCGCCGCGAGCGCCAGTTCACCGACGTCATCTATAACAACCTCGGCAAGAACGAAGTCGAAGACCAGGTCACCGGCATCGATTGGCTGGCCCAGCAGAGCTTTGTCGATCCCAAGCGCGTGGGCGTGTTCGGCTGGAGTTATGGCGGCTTCATGACCCTGCGCCTGCTGGCGGCGGCGTCCGACAAGATCGCGATGGGCGTGTCGGTGGCGCCGGTCACCGACTGGTCGCTGTACGACACCCACTACACCGAGCAGTTCGTCGGCGCCACGCCGAAGTCGGACCCGGACGCCTACGCACGCAGCGGCGTGTTCGCCCACCTCGACGGCCTGAAGTCGCCGCTGTTGCTGATCCACGGCATGGCCGACGATAACGTACTGTTCACCAACAGCACGCGCCTGATCGATGAACTCGTCAAGCGCAATGTCCAGTTCGACCTGATGACCTACCCGGGCGCCAAGCACGGCATCTCGGGGCGCACCAGCCAGCGCCACGTATATGGCCTGATCGAATCCTTCTTCAAGAAGAACCTGGGCGGGACCGCACCGCAGTAAGCTGCTTCATGCCCATTTGCCTGGCGGCGCTCCCGCTAGCCTGGCCAAGGCCGGAAATGTCACGCAAACAGTGACAATCCGGCCTTTTATTTTGCCTTGTGGAAAAAAAGTCTTTCCGAAGAGGAATTAATTAGTTCGTAATTACGCAAAATGTCAACAGCGTTTGTAGCATTGGCGCGACACTGTTCCACATTTTTTTGCATGCAGATCGTCTGCGAAAAAACACGTCCTTTCCTATAGGAATGTAAGAAAACGAACTCGGCTGTTCAGTTTTTCGTAACAAATTATGTCCCCACGGAATTAATTCCTCACGGTATTCTGCGTGTTCCTGATCTCACAGACGCTCTTTTCGGAGCGCGCACTACACGAGGAATTCTCCATGCAATCGATCCGTTTCACCACCACCCGCATCGCTTTCACCGCTTCCGCTCTCGTGCTTGGCGCCGCCATCGCAGCCCCGGCTTCGGCTGCCACGCTGACGGTCGGCGCAGGTAAAACCTATTCCACCCCATGCAAGGCCTTCGCTGCTGCCAAGACCAGCGACACCGTCGAAATCCAGGCCGGCACCTATTCGGGCGACGTCTGCGCCATCAGCGCCAACAAGCTGACCATCCGCGGCGTCAACGGCCGTCCAAAGATCCTGGCCGCCGGCAAGAGCTCAGGCGGCAAGGCGATCTGGGTCGTGAAAGGCAACGACATCACGATCGACAACGTCGAGATGTCGGGCGCCGCGGTGGCCGACAAGAATGGCGCCGCCCTGCGCCTGGAAGGCACCAACTTCACGCTGCGCAATTCCTTCTTGCACGACAACGAAAACGGTGTCCTCAGCGGCCAAAACACTGCCAGCACCGTGACCATGGAATACAACGAGTTCGGCCATAACGGCCGCGCCGACGGCTATACCCACAATGTGTATATCGGCAAGGTCGCCAAGCTTTACTTCCGCTACAACTTCTCGCACGACGCCAACGTCGGCCACAACCTGAAGACGCGCGGCATCTATAACATGATCGCCTACAACCGCTTCTCGAGCCTGCGTTCGGGCGAGACCGGCAGCACCGCGGCCGGCAAGCCGAGCTACGAGGTGAATGTGCCAAACGGCGGCGTTACTTACATCATCGGCAACGTGATCCAGCAACCGGCGTCGAACAACAACCCGGCCATGGTTTCCTATGGTGAAGAAGGCGTGGGCACACGCAAGACCGAGCTGTACGTGATCAACAATACCTTCGTCAACGACGAAAGCGCACGCGGCACCTTCGTGACGATCCGTAACGCGGTGACCCCGGCCAAGCTGATCAACAACATCTTCGTCGGCGGCGGCACCGTGACCACCCAGGCGACCGCAGTACAGAAGACCAACTACCGCTCGGTGGCAGGCAACTTCGTCAACTCGGCCACCTACGACCTGCGCCCGGCGTCCACCGCGCAGATCGCCAACGCCGGCACCAATCCGGGCAACTCGGCCGGCGGCCTGGCGCTCAAGCCAACCGCCAGCTACAAGCACACCGCGTCCTATACAAACCGTGCGACCATCGGCAGCACGATCGACATCGGCGCCTACGAAGTACAGTAAGCGCCAGGCCGTGTCCGCGTGATCCGCTAGCGCGATCGCCCGGCGGGTAAAAAAGAAGGCCCCGTGCGTCGTCGACGTCCGGGGCCTTTTTTTATTCGGGCCAACACAGGCCCGCTCGCTGCTTAGACTTTGTCGATGCCGTCTTTCAGCGTTTCTTTGGCGTCGCCGAATTTTTCCTGGGTCTTGCCTTCAACCTGGTTCTTCAGGCCCTTGGCCTGGGTTTCAGGGCTGTCGACCAGCTTGCCGGCTTCTTCCTGGATTTTGCCGCCGATGTCTTTCAGTTTGCCTTTGACTTGATCTTCATTCATGGTCGTTCTCCTTGCGTGATAAGCGCGGTCAATGTGCCGCGCGATGGGTCCAGAATACGCCCCTGGCTCCTGCCCATCTGTACGGCCACGCACACAGCTCGTCCATATCGCCGTCGCGCACATTCATGCTCATCCATGCGCCGATTGTGTTGACGTGGTGGTAGTGTGATTTATCTTTTTGATAATCGAGCACCAGATGAACGAACATATTCCTCCCATCACTCCTTCCGGCACGCCGCGGCAGGACGCGCCGCACGCCAGGCCCGCCCGCAAGCTGATGAAACGCGTCGCCCTGATCGACGGCATGGCCGTCCTCTTCATCCTCGGCCTGGCCGCCGCCTGGTTCGCGGTCGACGCCTTGCTGCTGATCTTCGCCTGCATCCTGTTCTCGGTGCTGCTGTACAAACTCAGCGCGGTATTGGCGCAGCGCACCGGCATGAAGCGCCAGATCGCCCTGGGCATCGTCGTGCTGCTGCTGTTTGCCGTGATCGGCCTGGGCGGCTGGGCCATGGCGCCGCAGATTGCCGAGCAGTCAGGCAAGCTGGCCGAGGCAGTTCCGAAGTCGCTCGAAAAACTGCAGGAATTCGTGAAGCAACATCCGCTGCTGGAACGCGTGGCGGCGGAACTGCCGGCGCCGGAAGATGCGCTGGAAAAGATGTCGGGCATGGTGCCCAACGCCGGCCTGTTCTTCACCGGTATCTTTGGCGCGATCGGCAACGTCGCCATCATCATGGTGATGGGTATCTATTTCGCCGCCTCGCCGCACCTGTACTTGGGCGGCTTCATCAAGCTGGTGCCGCAGCCGAAACGGCCGCGCGCAGGCCAGGTCTTGCAGAAGATGGGTGGCAACCTGTCGAGCTGGCTGCTCGGCACCTCGGTGTCGATGCTGATCGTCGGCGTCGTCACCTCGGTTGGGCTGAGCTTGCTGGGCGTGCCGCTGGCACTGATCCTCGGCATCATTGCCGGGCTGCTGGACTTTGTCCCCTACCTCGGGCCGATCATGGCGGGTGTCCCGGCCGTGCTGATCGCGTTTTCGATCAGTCCCGACATGGCGCTGTACGTGCTGCTGCTGTTCACCGGTATCCAGGTGGTGCAAGGCTATGTGCTGCAGCCGATGATCGAATCGCACGCCGTCGACTTGCCGCCGGCGCTCATCATCGCGATGCAACTGGTGTTCGGCACCCTGTTCGGCTTTGCCGGCGTGGCGCTGGCGACGCCACTGACGGCGGCCCTGAAGGTGCTGGTGCAGATGCTGTATGTCGAGGATGCGCTGGGCGACAAGGTCGAGGAAGACCAGGCCGAGGAAAACGGCAAGTCCTGATTGGCTGCACGGGCGCCGCGCGCGCCCGCTGTAAACAAAACAGCCGCGACGCATCGCGGCTGTTGTTCATTGTTCAGGCCGGGATCAGCGGTTGCCTTTGACGATATCCTTGGCGTCGCCCACCTTTTCCTGGACCTTGCCTTCGGCCTGGTTCGAGAGCCCTTCGGACTGCTGCTGGCGGCTGCCGACGGCTTCGCCGACCTTTTCCTGGATCTTGCCGCCGATGTCCTTGGCCTTGCCCTTGATTTGGTCTTCGTTCATGTCAGTACCTTTTCGGTGTAGTGAAACGAAGTCCCACCTTAAGCCTGAATGTGGAGCATTTCTGTTCGTTCGTTAACATTAGGTTTGCGCCAGGTACTGGCCAGCCAGGGCTGCTGTTCGCGTGGCTTGCCTTCGGGGCGGTAGTAATGGTGCAGAGAAGTGAACCCTGCCGCAACAAGGTAATGCTCCCAGGCGGGATAGTCGTGGTAGCTGCCGTAGCGCGGCCCGTTCCAGCCTTCTTGGTTGTGGCCGCGCGGGTTTGAGCTGAACAGCACGCCGCCTGGTTTCAGCGTGGCGTGCAGCGCGGTCAGCACCGCGGGCAAGGCCGCAGCCGGCACGTGGAACAGCGAAGCGTTGGCGAATACGCCATCGAACGTCCCGGGCGGCAAGTCCAGGTGCAGGAAATCCTGGTGCCAGACTTCGCAGCCGCTGAGCGCGCGCGCCATGGCGACGAATTCGCCCGCGCCGTCGAGGCCGATGGCGTGGTGGCCGAGCGCGCTGAAGGTCTTCAGGTCGCGCCCCGGCCCGCAGCCGAGGTCGAGCAGCGTGAACGGCGCCGGCGCCGCGATCGCATCGAGCAAGGCCGCGATGTTCTGGCTGACGTCGTGGTCGATCGTCCCGGCCAGGAATTGCCGGGCATTGCGCTCGTAATGGTCGAGCGTGCGGCGCGTGACCTGGTCGAAGCTGCCGCCGGATTCAGGATCGCCGGCCATCACCAGATGCGCACCCGGTCCTGCGGCGCCAGGTACAGCGACTGGCCGGGCTTGACGTCGAAGGCCTTGTACCAGGCGTCCAGGTTGCGCACGATGTAGGTGCGGTACTGGGCCGGGGCGTGGCCGTCGGTCAACACGGCGCGGCGCAGCGAGGCTTCGCGCATCTTGGTCCGCCAGCCCTGGGCGAAGCCGGTAAAGAACTGGCGCTCGCCAGCCAGGCCCGCCGCCTTGCCCGCCGGCGAGGCTTGGTAGGCATCGAAGGCTGCTTCCAGGCCGGCCAGGTCGGCCAGGTTCTCGCTCAGGGTCAGCTGGCCATTGACCGCCAGGTCCGGGAAAGGCTTATAGGTGTTGTACTGCGCCACCAGCTTGCCCGATGCGGCCTTGAAGTGGGCCAGGTCTTCCTTCGTCCACCAGTCGCGCAAGCGGCCCTGGGCATCGAACTGGGCGCCCTGGTCGTCGAAGCTGTGGCTGATCTCGTGGCCGATGATGGCGCCGATCGCGCCGTAGTTCACCGCGTCGGACGCCTTGGGGTCGAAGAACGGCGGCTGCAGGATGGCGGCCGGGAAGTTCAGCGCATTCTGCAGCGGCAGGTTCACGGCGTTGACCAGTTGCGGCGGCATCGCCCAGTCGGTGCGTTGCGGCTTCTTGCCGAGCTTGGCCAACTCTTGCCCGTAGTGGAAGTCCTCGGCGCGTACGGCATTGCCGAAGGCGTCGTCGCGCTTCACCTCCAGGCCCTCGTAGGACTTCCATTGGTCGGGATAGCCCACGCCCACATACAGCGACTTGACCTTGGCCTGGGCCTGGGCGCGGGTGGCCGGCGCCATCCATTCCAGCTTGTCGATGCGCCTGCTGAAGGCGTCGATGATGTTGGCGACCATCTTTTGCACGCGCGCCTTGTTCTCCGCCGGGAAATAACGCTCGACATAGATTTTGCCGACGGCTTCGTCCATGGCTTCGTTGGTGGCGGCCAGCGCCCGCTTCCAGCGCAGCGACTGCTGTGGCGTGCCGGTGAGGGTCTTGCCGTTGAAGTCGAAGCGCTGGTCGGCCAGGGCTTTCGGGAGCAGGCTGGCGTACTGGTTGAGCTTGTGGAAAGCCAGGTAGTCACGCCAGACCGCGATGTCGGCCTTGTCCAGCAGGCGCGCCGCGCCCGTGACCGCGCTCGGGTGGTAGACCTGGAAACGCTCCTGGCCCGACAGGCGCGCGGCCTTGAAGAAGATGTTCCAGTCGATGCCCGGCGCCCTGGCGGCGAACTCCTTCAGCGTCCAGACCTTATTCGACTGCTGGATGTCGGCCGACTGCTCGCGGCTGGCATGGGTTTGCGCCAGCGCCAGCTCGAGTTCGAACACGCGCGCGGCCCGCTCGTCGCTCTTGTCGACGCCGGCCAGTTTCAGCATGGCGGCGATGTGCTGCTGGTATTTGGTGCGCAGCTCGGCCATGCGCGTATTGTTTTCCAGGTAGTAGGCGCGGTCGGGCATGCCCAGGCCGCCCTGCAGCAGGTAAGGCAGGTTGCGCGAGGAATCCGCCAAGCCTTGCGCGACCCACACGCCGAACAGGTTCTCGGTAAAGAAATCGGTGGCGTTCAGCGGGTCGACGTCGGCCCGCACCGAGGCGCCCAGCGCGCGCACCAGCGCCGCCTTGTCCTTGATGGCGGCAATTTCCGCCAGCATCGGCTTGATGGGGGCGAGGCCGCGCTTCTCGATCGCGGCCTCGTCCATGTAGGCGGCGTAGAAGTCGGCCACCTTGCGTGCTCCGTCGGCAGTTTGCCTGGCGGCGCCGAGTTCCTCGATCATCTTCGCGATGCGGGTATTCGTGTCTTCGGCCAGGGCGCCCATCGCGCTCCAGGAACCGCGGTCGGCCGGAATCTCGGTCTGCGCCAGCCAGTCGCCGTTGGCGTAGGTGAAGAAGTCGTTGCCCGGCAGCACGGCCATGGCGGCTGGCTTGTCGGCGGCCTTGCCGGCAGCGTTGTGGGCGGATGAGGCCGACTGCGTAGCGGCGATGCAGGGCGCGCCGAAGGCGGCGGCGAGGACCAGGGCGATGGCGGTCCTGGCGATGGTCGGGCGAGTGTTCATGTAATCCTTTGTTTGGTGCAATGACGGCGCGGGCATCATCGCGACGCGTTTGTTCAGGTGCAGAGCTTCGACCCGGACCGCGCGACCGAAGTTCTTCGCTGCATACCGCCCATCATATCGCCATGATGCACGTCAGTGGGCTTGCAAGGTGTGCTTGCGCGTATTGACAAAAATAATTTCAAATTTTTTTAGCAAAAACCCTAAAGTTTTCGAAACCGCTGCCGTAAAAGGAGGACAACCGGTCATCCGTCCGGAAGAAATTGTCGCGGTGCCAATATGAACCAGAACGAAGTCCTTGCCATGTATGAAAATATTGCCGGTCTTACGGGCCAGATGGCCGCCGCCGCGCAATCGGGTGACTGGCATGGTTTCGACAAGCTGCAAGGCCAGTGCGCGAGCCAGGCCGCGGCGGCTGCAAATGGCGTCCCTGCGCTCGAAGGCGCGCGCCGCCTGCGCAAGATCGACCTGCTGAAGCAGATCATGGCCAACGACCGCGCGGTGCGCGACGTGACCGAACCCTGGATGGGCCAGCTCGACCGCGCGATGTCCGCGCACTGAGCAGCCTCCCTGCTCTATCGACAAGCGCCTGCGGGCGCTTTTTTGTTGGCCGGCAGGTCGGCGCCGCCAACAAAAAAGGCGCCCGCGGGCGCCTTTGCTCTTGCTGCACCCGGACATGATCCGCGTGCATGAATTCGGAGAGCGAACACCAGGCTAGTCCCGGTGCCGCCTCTTTGCCGGTTGCATCCGGCGTCGCCTGCCGCTGTTGGCAGGCAACCGCTTCCGTGCCCAGGCGTCTCGCGACGGATATCCGGTTCCCGCGCCACGCTATCGGTGGTGGCTGCGCCGGACCCTGGGGCCGTTTTTTGTGGTTTTCTTGACCACGAATTCAGTATAACCGACTTTTCCAGCGCGTGTCGATTCACTTGTGTAGACGAATTCGGGTCCGTGGCTCTTCGCTTATTCCGGCTGGGTAATCGGCTGCTGTTCCACCGGCTCGGCTGCTGCCGGAGCCGCCTGCGCCGGCTTCTTGCCGATGCGTACCGCCATCAAACGCGCTTTCACGGTCGAGATGAAGGTCGGCTTCGCCGGCGCCTCGCCGCCATTGCCGTCCTGGGGCAGGACCACGACTTCCGGCGCATGTGCCGCTGCCAGCACCTTGCCCGCAGCCGCGCGGCGGCGGCGCAGCAGCAACACGGCCACTCCGGCCAGCGCCAGCACGCCGGCAAGCGCGCCGCCGATGGCCAGCCACGGCAGCGATTCCTCGGGCGGCGCTGCCGGTTTCGGCTTGCGGTGGATGCGCGGCGCCGATTTCGGCCTGGCGTCCGCATGCGCTTCGGGCTTCGCTTCGGCATGCGCTTCCGGCCTGGCTTCGGCGTGCGCCTCAGGCTTGGGCTCCGGATGCGCTTCAGGAAGCGCTTCAGGAAGCGCTTCCGGCGTCAGCTTCGCCTTCGCCACGGTTTCGGCGTCGGTGCTCGGCTTCACGCCGGCCGCCACTTGCAGCACCTTGACCCTGCCCTCGAGTTGCCCGAGCTCGTAGCGCAGGGCTGCGTTCTTCGCGCCGAGCGCGGTGCAGGCGTTCACTTCGGCCGCCGACGGGGCCGGTGCGCAGGCCGGCGCTTCCCCTGGCTTGTCGATGGCGGCGGACTTCGCGTCGCGCTTCACGGGCTTGGCATGCTCGGCGCGCGTTGCGTGCTGTTCCGCCTCGGCCGCGGCCGGCGCCGGACGGCGCTTCGGCGGTGCAGGCGGGTGCGCCGGCTTGGCAGCCACGACTGGTTCCGGCGCGGCCGCACGGGGCGGTGGCAGCGGAGCAGACGGCGCGGGAGCAAGTGGCATCGGCGCAGCAGCAAGGAGAGCGACCGGTGCGGGAACCGGCGCCGGATTCGGATCCGGCGTCAGCCACAGCGTCACCAGGCGTACGGAACGCTGGCCGCCGTCGACCAGTTCCAGGTAGACGTGCAAGTGCTTGCTCTCAACCGGTTTGAGCGAAGCCAGGCGCAGGAACTGTTTGCCGCCCTGGCGGATCACAGCGATGTCGAGGCTTGATAGCACCGGCGGCATGGCGATGTTCGCGCCGCGGTACACGTCCGGCCGGGCCAGGTGCGCCTGCACCGGCCGGGCCGCGTCCTCGACCAGGGTCAATTCGACTTCGGCGGCAAGCGGCTGGCCGATGTGGGACAGCACGCGTGCATCGCCGAGTTCGGCAGCGTGGGCAGGGCCGAGTACCGCGCAAGCGAGCAGCACGGTCGGCAAGATGGAATAGGGGCGAATCGCCATAGATAGAATGAATTTGTAGCTTCAGCGTAATTAACGGGTGTTGCGCTACACTCTTTAGCTCCCGCCTTCGAAATAACAGGACCCGCCAATGGAAAACCGCATCGAAAAAGACAGCTTTGGCCCAATCGAGGTGCCAGCCAGCCATCTGTGGGGAGCCCAGACCCAGCGCTCCCTGCACCACTTCCACATTTCCAGCGAAAAAATGTCGCCGGAACTGGTGGCGGCGCTGGCCCAGGTCAAGCGCGCCGCCGCCGCCGTCAACCGCTCGCTCGGCAAGCTTCCCAAGGACAAGGCCGACGCCATCATGGCCGCCGCCGACGAAGTGCTCGCCGGCCAGCACCCGGACGAATTCCCGCTCGCCGTCTGGCAGACCGGTTCCGGTACCCAGAGCAACATGAACATGAACGAAGTGCTGGCCAACCGCGGCTCCGAGCTGATGGGCGGCGAGCGCGGCGAAGCGCGCCTGCTGCACCCGAACGACCACGTCAACATGGGCCAGTCGTCGAACGACATCTTCCCCACCGCGATGCACGTGGCGGCGGCGATTGCCGTTTCGAAGGAAGTGCTGCCGGCGCTGGCGAAGCTGCGCGGCACGCTCACCGTCAAGTCGCGCGACTTCGCCGACATCGTCAAGATCGGCCGCACCCACCTGCAGGATGCGACGCCGCTGACGCTGGGCCAGGAATTTTCCGGCTACGTCGCCCAGCTCGAATTTTCCGAAAGCGCGATCCGCGCCGCCCTGCCCGGCCTGCTGGCCCTGGCCGCCGGCGGCACTGCGGTCGGCACCGGCCTGAACGCCCACCCCGAGTTCGCGGCGCGCATCGCCGCCGAGCTCGGCTCGCGCACTGGCCTGTCGTTCAAGAGCGCCCAGAACAAGTTCGCGGCCCTGGCCGGGCACGACGCCCTGCTCGCCGCCCACGGCGCCTTCAAGACCCTGGCCGCCGCCCTCATGAAGATCGCCAACGACATCCGCTGGATGGCGTCGGGCCCGCGCTCCGGCCTGGGCGAAATCACGATTCCGGAAAACGAGCCGGGCAGCTCGATCATGCCGGGCAAGGTGAATCCGACCCAGTGCGAAGCGATGACCATGCTGTGCTGCCAGGTATTCGGCAACGATGTCGCCGTTACCATCGGCGGTTCGCAGGGCAACTTCGAGCTGAACGTGTTCAAACCCATGATCGCGCACAACTTCCTGCAAAGCGCGCGCCTGCTGGCCGACGGCATGCGCTCCTTCGACGCGCATTGCGCCCAGGGCATCGAGCCGAACCGCACGCGCATCGGCGAACTCATGGAGCAGTCGCTGATGCTGGTGACCGCACTGGCGCCGCACATCGGGTATGATCGCGCCGCGCAAATCGCCAAGCACGCACAGCACGAAGGCATCACGCTGCGCGAGGCGGCCCTGCAATCGGGTCATGTCAGTGCGGAACAGTTTACTCAGTGGATCGTTCCAATCGACATGACGCGGCCGGATCCGGCATAAGGCCGGTGTGGGGCTACCGCGAAGCAACGCGTCATGGCAGAAGTGGCGTGCGCAAGCGTACGCCCTACAAATTTTCCCGAGGATAGAATGCAAAAGACAACTTTCGAACTGACATCCGAGTTCGTCGAACTCAACCAGCTGCTGAAACTGGTGGGCTTGTGCGACAGCGGCGGCGCCGGCAAGAACATCGTGGCCAGCGGCGTGGTGTCGGTCGACGGCAAGCAGGAACTGCGCAAGACCGCCAAGATTCGCGCCGGACAGCGCGTGACCGTGGGCGATGTGCAGATTTCTGTGGCGTAAACGAGGCTGCCGGCCTGAGCTTCCGCGTTTGCGATCAGACAAACGCGACCGGGAGTCCTTGTTTATATTTTAAGACGTGACTATTCGGCTTAGGGTGAGAGCAATGCAAACTCCGGACGACAACCACCCGCAAGCGCAGGAGCGGCTGATCGGCGACCTGCGTCTCGTGATCGAAAACGCGGAAGAACTGCTGAAAAATACCGATCACTACACCAGCGTGCTCTACCAGAACGCGCGCGCCAAGCTGTCCATGGCGCTGACTGCCGCCAACGAAGAACTCGAACGCTTCGAAGATGCGCAACTGAACCGCATGATGGAAGCGACGCGCATGGCCAACGAACACTTTGCCGATTGTTCGGGCGAAGCCCGCATCCTGCGCGCATTTCACTGAGCGCGGCGCGGGCTTTACCGCATCAAGCCTTGGTATTGATGGTGTTGCCCAGGTGAGCCGGCAGGTTTTGCGCCTGCGGCGGTGGCTGGATCGCTTCCAGCAGCTGGGTGGCATGCGAACGCTGGATGTCCTGCTGCTTCTTCAGCATGGTCATCGCAACTTCTTCCTTGTTACCGGTCTCGGCCATAGTGGTCGACAACTTGGCAATGCTCATCACGTCCATCGGGGTCTCCTGTTGAGGGCTATCCTTCCTTAACGGCTTGATCCCGGGAAACTTTAGGCTTTGTCATCATCCAGTTGCCGAGCCAAGCCAATACGCTGTCGTGTGCATTCAGGTCGAGCCAGGCCAGCGCCGGGTCATGGCCGCCAAGCCGCTCCGGCGCCGGCACATCCGACGCCACCGCCACCACCAGCGGATCGTCCGGATACAAGGGCGGCCGCCCCAATCCGGGCCGGAACACTTCCAGCTTCGGCAGCGCTTCCCATTTATAGCCTTCGACCAGGGTCAGGTCCGCCGGACTCAGGCGCGCCAGCTGATCTTCCAGGCGCGGCTCCTCTTCCCCGCGCAGCTCGCGCATGATGGCATAGCGGTAGGGCGAGGCGATCATCACCTCGGCCGCGCCGGCGCTGCGCAGGCGCGCGCTATCCTTGCGCGGCGGTTCGAGCACGATGTCGTGGTGGCTGTGCTTGAGCACGTTTACGCGCAGGCCGCGTGCCGCCAGCGCGCCCACCAGGAATTCGAGCAGGGTCGTCTTGCCGCTGCCGGACCAGCCCACCACCGCCAGCACCGGGCCGCGCGCGCGCCCGTGCTGGCTGTCATCAATACCCGACACGGTAGCGGGTGCCCCGGTAATTCATGACGGCGTACTTCGGCATCAGGCGCTCCAGCACCAGGCCGGGCGCCACTTCCTCGCCCTCGCGGCGCAGTGTCTTGTCCACGAGCAGCAGGCGGTCGGCTGGATTCGGCGAATAGATATAGCCGCCGACACTTACCCGCGGCACTTCGCGCTGCAGCGCTTCGGGCAACTGCTGCAGCGTGCGCAGGTTGTCTTCGGCCGCTTCGGGCGCGCGTACCGCCGGGGCAGGATCGGGCGCCCGTGCGGCAGCCGGGGCCGGCAGGTAGACGGCGTCCGCGCTGGCGCTGGCGACAGCGGCCGGCTCGGGTGCGGGCGCCAGCCGCGGCGTGGCAACAGGTGCAGGCAGCGCAGCAGAAGCTGCAGGAATCGACGAGGAAGCGTCGCCAGGCGGCGCTGCGCCCTTCCCCACAGCCGGCACGGGTGGCTGGGTTGCCACGGGCGCCGATACTGGCGCCGATACTGGCGCCGATACTGGCGCCGATACTGGAGCCGATACTGGAGCCGATACTGGAGCGGGCAAGGCTGCCGCAGGAGCCGATGCCGGCGCCGGCGCCGCCGAAGCCAGCACAGCAGCTGGCGCTGGCGCCGGCGCCTGCGCGCGCCACGCCAGTACGCCGGCGAGCCCGGCAAGCGCGACCCCGGCCGACAAGCCGATCAGGAGCGGCTTGCGGCTGGCGCCCGTTGCAGCGACAGGTACGTAGCTGGGAGCCGGCGCGTGGATGTCCGGGGCATGGCCCAGCTGGCGTTCGGCTTGCGCCTTTTTGAGTGCTTCGAGAATGTACGACATCTTATTGTCCCGTCCTGGCGGCGGCGAGCAGGCGTGGCTCGTCCACGCCGCTGAGCTGATTCAGGCGCATGAAGGTGCGCGGTCCGGCCACGCCGTCCGCCTTCAGGTGTTGTTTGGCCTGGAAGGCGCGCAGCAATTCATCGGTGCGCGCACCGAGGGGCTGTCCGGCCGGCGGCGCCGTGGCCTGGTCCAGGCGCGCCAGCCGGGCCGCGAGCCAGTCGACGTCGGGGCCCTCGTCGCCGGCGGCGAGCTGGTCGCGGAAACTGCGTGCGGCTTTCCAGTAGGTGGTGAATTCGCCGGTGAAGCGCAGCGCCAGCGCCGCCAGGTCCACGCGCTCGCGCTTGCCGTTCGCCTCGAAGGTAGCGGCGTGCTCGTCCATGCCGGTCAGCACCGCGTAGCGCGTATTGGCGCCGTCGCGCAGGGTGATCACGGCCGGCCGGTCCAGCTGGCGCAGCTCGAACAGCCCGCCCTTGCCCTGGTGGCAGCGCAGGTTCAGGCGCAGCGCGGCCTGGCAAGGCTCGCCGCCCGCCAGCGTTTCGCCCCACAGGCCGGCCAGCGCGCGCAGCGCCGTGGCTTCATCGGCATGGCCAAGCGGCAAGGCGGTCCTGGCCGCGGGGAGCGGCGCCGCCCGGACCGGTGTGATTTTAGTTGCTGGAGCAACGGCGGCGGCGCCCTTGGCGGCAAGCTGCGGCGGCGCGCCATGCGGCAGCACCTGCCAGGCGGCCGCCGCGCTGAGCACGGCGCCGGCCAGCAAGCCTCCCGCCACCAGCGGCCAGCGCGCGCTCCGCGCCAAAGGAGCGGGCTCGGCGGCAAACACTTCGGCAGCGGCCCTGCGCAGGATCTTGCGCGTCACTTCGCGGCTGTTCTCGACGTAGGCGCCAAGCAAGGCGCGGTCGCAGAGCAGGTTGATGCGGCGCGGCACGCCATGCGTCAGCCGGTGCACCAGGGGCACGACCGACGCTGGGAATACCGGCGCGCCCTGGAAGCCGGCCACGGCCATGCGGTGCGCGATGTAGGCGCCGGTCTCGGATTCGGACAGCGGTCCCAGGTGGTAGCGCGCGATCACGCGCTGGGCCAGTTGTTCGAGTTCCGGCCGCGCCAGCATGGTGCGCAGTTCCGGCTGCCCGATCAGGATGATCTGCAGCAGCTTGCGCTCGCTGGTCTCCAGGTTGGTCAGCAGGCGCAATTGCTCCAGCACCTCGGCCGACAAATTCTGGGCTTCGTCGATGACGAGCACGTTGTTGCGGCCCTGGGCGTGCGAGGCCAGCAGGTAGGCGTTGATGGCGTCGACATAGGCCTTCACGCCGCCCTGCCCCGCCGGCACGTCGATGCGGAATTCCTCGCAGACCGATTGCAGCAGCTCGCCCACCGTCAGCTTGGGGTTGAAGATATAGGCGAGGCGGCAATTTTCCGGCACCTGCTCGATGAAGCAGCGGCAGACCGTGGTCTTGCCGGCGCCAATCTCGCCGGTCAGCAGCACGAAGCCGCCGCCGCTGCCTATTCCGTACAGCAAGTGGGCCAGCGCTTCGCGGTGGCGCTCGCTCATGAACAGGTAGCGCGGATCGGGCGCGATCGAGAATGGCGCGCCCTTCAGGCTGAAGTAATTGTTGTACATGAAGAACTAGGGTGCCGGCGGCAAGGGTTTGTATCTTGCGCAGTATATTTTGGATTTGTTGTTCTGATAAGCGATGACGCTGCCGGGGTTTGACACACGTAAGGGGTAAGGCGAGGCGTCGACCGCGCGGTGGCGGATGCCGGCGCTGGTACGGATGGCTTCGGCCAGCTCTTCCGGCTTGCTGTCGGTGACAGCGGCCACGAAGACCAGCTCGCTGGTGTCGTCGCTGACCATGACTTCTTCCACCGGCTTGCCCCACAGGGTGCCGTCGAGCTTGAACCAGTAGGCGCCCTGTTCGTGCTTGTAGGCCGGGCCGAAGGCCTTGGTCAGATAGTCGTGGAAATAGGCGTTGTCGAGCTGGCTACGGCAGAGCAAGGCGCCGCCGACGGTCGGCTCGAAGGTCGACGGCAGCGCCGCCGCCGCGCCACAGGCGCAGGCCAGCACGGCCGTCACAACCGTGGTGGCGAAGCGTGTCCGGCCCACCGTCAGGCCTTCGACAGCCAGCTGCGGTTGGCGGCGATCTCCGCCTTGGCCGAGGCCGGCAAGGCGTCGTAGCAGCCGGGATGCTGCTTGAAGGCGTGCTCGCGCACCTCTTTCTCGAGGCCGTTCACGATAAACACGTAGACAGTGGCGCCCGTATTGTTCTTGCGCGTGCCCATGTAACGAATCACTTGCTCTTCCTCTCACTCGGCGTTCGCTGCGGAAGGCCCATTATGACAGCTTGCCTTCCCCCTTGACAGGACGCCAGGCGCCTCATGCGCTCCCGGCCCGCACCGGGCGCCAGGACGCGCTGTTGTTGGCAAGCCAATCCTCGATCAGCTCGCGGTTATCGTGCCGCCAGGGATGAAAGCGCGGCGACAGGTAGTCGAGCACCGGTTTCGCCAGGTGCCAGGCCAGTCCGCTGCGTCCGAACCAGGTAGTCAGGGCGCTGCCCCAGGTACGCAGCCGGAACAATTGCCCGTCGTTGCGCAGGTTGTGCAGTGTCTGCAGGAAGGTGTCGTACGCAAACACCATGCTCGCGTGCAGGAACCACGCCACCCGGCGCCGGTAGCCGCCGCCAGCCGCTACATAGGCATCGAAGGCAACGCCCTTGTGCTCGCTTTCCTCGACCGCATGCCAGGACCACAGCGTGGCCATCTGCGGCTCGGCCCCTTCCAGCCAGTCCGGGTGGCGCAGCACGCCGTCGGCCAGCACCGCCGTGTAGTGTTCCAGCGCGCAGGTAATCGCCAGCCGGTCGAGCACTCCCAGCTTATCGACACGGGCCAGGCGTTTCTTGAGTTTTTCTTCGCGCGTGTAAGGCAAGCCGTGCAATTCGAGCTGCTTGTTGTACTGCGCGTGCAGGTAGCGGTGGGTCGCTTCCTGGCCGATGAAATCCCTGACCTCGGCCCGCAGCGCCGGGTCGCTCAGGCAGGCCTGGGGCACGTCGCGCACCGCATCGATGAACAATTGCTCACCTCGGGGGAAGCTCATCGACAAGGCGTTGAACAATTGCGTGCGGTAAGCGTCGCCGCCATTCCAGTGGCGCCCGAAACCCTGGGACAGGTCGACATCGATCTTGCGGACAGTCAGCGTGGACATGCGAGTTCCTCTGTATTGCGTGCTGTGGATGCACCCAGATGCGAACGACAGCACAGGAACACAAGTGCCGCTCAGTTCCCCAGTTCGACCATTGAACCCTTCGATTTGTTCGTTCGTCGGCCCGAGCGCGTATGTTCGTTCAAATTCACCTATCGTGGCTGCTCTGTTCGTCACAAAAACAACAAGGAATGCCATGAACCGCCCACTCCAGCACACCGCCATCGCCGCCGTCGCCCTCTGCGCCGGGCTCAGCCTGCTCCATCCCGTCGCCGCCCAGGACAAGCGCGGCGCGTTCACCACGGAAAAGCGCAGCGTCTCCGGTTTCGACGCCATCGAGCTCGATGGCCCCTTCCGCGTGATCGTCGGCGAGGGGCCGCCCAGCCTGGAATTGTCGGGCGATGCGGCGCGCCTGGCCGACATCGAGACCTCGGTGCGCAACGGCAAGCTGGTTGTGCGGCAGAAGTCGCGCTGGAATATCCGGCTCAGCTTCGGCAAGAGGGAAGAAGGCGTCACCGTGCGCATCGGCGCCAGCGGCCTGCGCAGCCTGGACACAGGCGGCAGCGGCGACGTCGAACTGGAGGCGGTTGGCGGCGAACGCTTCAGCTTGAGTTCGAGCGGGCCGGGCGACGTGCGCGCCCGGGGCGCCGTACGCGACCTGGACGTCACCAGCAAGGGCAGCGGCGACCTCGACCTGCGCCGGGTGCGCGCGGACAAGCTCGACGTGACCATGTCCGGCCCCGGCGACGTGCAAGTGGCCGGTATCGGCAAGGAACTCTCGGCGCGCGTGAGCGGCCCCGGCGACCTCGAGGCCGACGATGTGCGCCTGGAGCGCGCCGTGGCGCGGCTGAGCGGCCCCGGCGACGTGCACCTGCGCGGCAGCGCCCGCGAGCTGCGGGTCGAGGTCCGGGGCCCGGGCGACCTCGAAGCCTGCGAGCTCGATGCCGAGCGCGTGGTAAGCGTGCAAAGCGGGCCGGGCGACGTCTGCGTGGCCGGCAAGATCCGCGCGTTCGAAGGCGAAGTGCACGGCCCCGGCGACCTGGACGTGCGCGGCCTGCAGGCGAACCGCGTTACGCTGCGCATGAGCGGGCCGGGCAACGCCACCTTGAGCGGCAGCGCCGACGCCCTGCGTGCCGAGCTGAGCGGACCGGGCAGCCTGGAAGGACGGCGGCTGACTGTGCGCCAGAGCGATATCGACGTGCGCGGGCCGGGGAGCGCGAAGGTGACGCAGGTGCGCGATGGGCGCAGCGAAGTGGTGGTCGTTGAGCGCAACAATCGGCGGCGTGGGGAGTGAGCAGGGTGGACCGGGCCACGAAGGGTCGGTTTCCCGTCCACGCGTAAGCGATGAGAAGACGCGGCGCCAGGCAGCAGATGGCCAGCCGACACGCCGCGTCGATGCCGCTCAACCGCCAACAATGCGCCTCGTTGCGCGTGGGCGCGGGGTGCCCACCATACGGTCGCCGCTGCCAATGATACCAATTTACATACCAATATTCGGGAATATGAGATACCAATTAAATACCTGTTGACAAGCCGCACCCGCCTCCCTATAGTGCCCTGACCTCCTCCGGCACTCTTTTCTCATGATCGCATACCTCATCGGCGTCGATGGCGGCGGCACCGGCACCCGCGTTCGCTTGGCTACCCTGGATGGCACCGAACTGGCCCAGGCCACGGCTGGCCCCTCCGCCCTGTCGCAAGGCATCGCCAATGCCTGGACCACGATTCTTTCCGCCTTGGGCGAAGCCTGCGCGGCGGCCGACATCGGCGACCCGCCCTTCTCCAGCATGGCCATCGGCCTCGGCCTGGCCGGCGTACACAACAAGGAATGGGCGGCGCAATTTACTGCTGCCAACCCCGGCTTTGCCGCCCTGGTGCTCGACACCGACGGCTTCTCCACCCTGATGGGCGCCCACGGCGGCAAGCCCGGCGCCATCGTCGCCATCGGCACCGGCAGCGTCGGCGAAGCCATGCTGGAAGACGGCGCCAAGGTCGAGGTCGGCGGCTGGGGCTTCCCGGCCGGCGACGAAGCCAGCGGCGCCTGGATGGGACTGCGCGCCCTGAACCACATCGAACAAGTGCTCGACGGCCGCGTCGAAGGCGGCGCCTTGGCGCGCGAGGTGATCGCCCATTGCGGCGGCACCCGCGACGCCGTGCAGATCTGGCTCGGCCGCGCCAACCAGACCGCCTATGCCAGCCTGGCGCGCTTTGTCGTGGCCCATGGCGACAGCGACCCGGTGGCGCGCGCCATCCTCGAACACGCCGGGCGCGAAGTGGCCGGCATCGCACGCGCGCTCGACCCTGGCGGCACGCTGCCGCTGTCGCTGTGCGGCGGCCTGGGCGAGGTGCTGCTGGCCTGGCTGCCCGAGGCCACGCGCGCCCGCTGCACCGCGCCCGAAGGCGACTCGGCGCAAGGCGCGCTGCGCATGATCGACTCCTATCTGAAAGGCCACGCGCAGTGACAATCGCCATCAAGGGAAATATCCTCACACCCGATGGCTGGGTCCACGGCGCGCTCCACGCCAGCGCCACCGTCGACGCCATCGACGGCGCCACGGCCGACCCGCAAGCCAATGGCGACGACTTCATCCTGCCCGGCTTCATCGACGTCCACGTGCACGGCGGCGCCGGGCGCGACATGATGGAAGGCGGCGACGCCCCGCACGTCATTGCCGCCCTGCACGCGCGGCACGGCACCACCAGCCTGCTGGCCACCACCATGACCGCCCCGCCCGAGGACATCGAACGTGCGCTGGCCGCCATCGGCGCCGCCTGCAAGGCGCGCGGCAAGGACGAGGCGCGCATCCTGGGCGTGCACCTGGAAGGCCCCTACATCAATGCCGCCAAGCTCGGCGCCCAGCCGCCGTTCGCAAAGGAAGCCTCGCTGGCCGAGGTGGAGGCCTATGGCCGCCAGGCGCCGCTGCGCCTGATCACGGTGGCGCCGGAAATCCATGGCCACCTGGAACTGGTGCGTATGCTGGCCGAGGCCGGCATCCGGGTACAGATCGGCCATACCAGCGGTTCCTACGAGGACGGCGTGGCCGCCCTGGAACACGGCGCGGCCGGCTTCACCCACCTGTTCAACGCCATGCCCGGCCTGCACCACCGCGAACCCGGCATGGTCGGCGCCGCATTGGCGCATGCGCAATATGCCGAGATCATCCCCGACCTGCTGCACGTGCACCCGGGGGCGATCAAGGTGGCGCTGCGGGCCATCCCCCACCTGTTCTGCGTGACCGATTCCACGGCCGCCGCCGGCATGCCCGACGGCGAGTACATGCTCGGGCGCCAGGTCGTGCACAAGTGCATGGGCGGCGTACGCCTGGCCGACGGCACCCTGGCCGGCTCGACGCTGACCATGGACCAGGCCCTGCGCAACCTGGTGCAGATCGGCCTGCCGCTGGCCGAGGCTTCGCGCCGCGTCTCGACGAACGCCGCCGACTACCTCGGCGAAACGCTGCGCGGACGCCTGGCGCCGGGCTGCCATGCCGACTTCGTCGTGCTCGGCCGCGACCTGCACATCAAAGCCGTTTATATCGAAGGAGAACCCGTATGACCACGACCTCGTTGATGCTGCAGGAAGCCCTGTCGGCCGGGGATTGCGTTGCCCTGCAGCTGAGCCAGGACGTGGAGCGCTATGCCGAACTCGGGCGCACCCTGCGTTCGACCAGCTTCCACAGCGCCGTCACGGTGGCGCGCGGCAGTTCCGACCACGCCGCAAACTACGTCGCTTACCTGATCATGTCGCGCCTGGGCCGCCTGGTGACCTCGCTGCCGATGTCGCTGGTCACCCTGTACAAGTCGCCGCTGGTCACGCGCGACACGCTGGCGATCTCGATCTCGCAATCGGGGCAAAGCCCGGACGTGGTCGAACCGATCAAGTACTTCCGCGACGGCGGCGCCACCACCGTCGCCCTGGTCAACGATGCCGCGTCGCCGCTGGCGCAGGCCGCCGCCTGGACCATGCCCCTGCACGCCGGCAAGGAACAGAGCGTGGCCGCGACCAAGAGCTTCATCGCCAGCCTGGTGGCCGGCGCGCGCCTGGTGGCCGAGTGGCAAAACGATGACGACCTGCGCGCCGGCCTGGCCGCCCTGCCCGGCGACCTGCGCCAGGCCAGCCAGGCCGACTGGTCGGCCGCCATCGACGTGCTGGCCCCTGCCCGCAACATCATGGTCGTCGGCCGCGGCATCAGCTTCCCGATCGCGCTCGAAGCGGCCTTGAAATTCAAGGAAACCTCGGCCCTGCAGGCCGAAGCCTTTTCCGGCGCCGAGATCAAGCACGGCCCGATGGCGCTGATCGAGGACGGTTACCCGCTGCTGATCTTCGCCACCCGCGGCCCGGCCCAGGCCGGGCTGCTGGCGCTGGCCGCCGAGATGCGCGGACGCGGCGCGCGCGTGCTGCTGGCCGCACCGGACGACGTGGCCGAGCGCGACCTGACCCTGCCGGTGGCGGCCACCCCGGACCTCGACCCGATCGTCGCGATCCAGGCCTTTTATGTGATGGCGGCCCAGCTGTCGAAGGCACGCGGCCTCGACCCCGACCGCCCGCGCCACCTGAGCAAAGTCACCAAGACCAACTAAGCAGCGAACAAGTACGCCATGGACGAATCGAGCACATTGCGGCGCATTGCGGGCCAACTGATCATGGTGCGCCTGTTCGGCACCGAGCTGGACGACGACAGCGCCGCCTTCCTGGGCGCCAACGCCATCCGCGGCGCCTGCCTGTTCCGCCAGAACATGCTTGACGCCGGCCAGTTGCGCCGCTTTACCGGCGCCCTGCAGCGGGTGATGGGCGAGCAGGCCCTGGTCGCGCTCGACCAGGAAGGCGGCGCCGTGGTGCGCGCGACCTGGGTGCCGGCGCCGCCCTCGGCAATGGCGCTGGGCGCCGCCAACGACCCGCAGCTGGCGTTCGAGGTCGGCGCGGCCGTGGCGCGCGCGGTGCGCGGACTCGGCTTCAACTGGAATTTCGCCCCGGTGCTGGACCTGAACAACAACCCGCACAACCCGGTGATCGCCGAGCGCTCCTTCGGCGCCGACCCGGCCACGGCCACCCGCATCGCCCTGGCCTGGATGGCCGGCAGCGAATCCGAGGGCGTGGCCTGCTGCGTCAAGCACTTCCCCGGCCACGGCGACACCCATGTCGATTCGCACCGCGCGCTGCCGACGGTCGACAAGTCGCTGGCGGAACTGGAACGCTTCGAATTCGCGCCGTTCCGGATGGCGGCGCAAGGCAAAGCCGCCGCGCCGGCCATGATGACGGCCCACATCGTCTACCCCGCGCTCGACCCGGAATACCCCGCCACGATGTCGAAGACCATCCTGACCGGCATCCTGCGCGAGGAATGGGATTACCAGGGCGTGGTGATCACCGATGGCATGGACATGCATGCGATCGCGCACCGCTACGGCGCCGGCCAGGCCGCCGTGCGCGCGCTGGTGGCCGGCGCCGACATGGTGATGGCGATCGGCTCGCGCGCCACCCAGGAAGAAACGGTGGCGGCGATTGCGGCGGCGATTCGCTCGGGCGAGCTGCCCATGGCCCAGGTCGAGCAGAAGCTGGCGCGCCTGGCGGCGCTGGCGGCGGCGCACCCGGCTGCCGCTGCCCAGCCGGCCGCAGTGCAAGACACCGACGCCGCCGACCGCGCCCTGATGGCGCGCGCCTGGCAGCGTGGCCTGAGCGCGCGCGGCAATGTGCGCCGCCCCGCGCCGGGCAGCAAGCTGCGCCTGGTGGCGCGCCAGGACGTCGTCAGCGACGGCGTGTCGGAAGCCGGTGTGCCGGCGGCCAGCATTGCCGCGTCGCTCGGGCAATTGTTCGACGTTGAACTGGTGACCTTCGGCGACGCCGACTGCTTCGACTGGAACAGCCTGCCGCAGGACGGCCGCTTCACGATCCTGGCCTCGACCTCGCGCCGCCGCTACGGTGCGCACGCACGCGACACCTGGCGCCCCGACCTGCACCTGGCCCTGTGGAACCCCTACCAGGCGCTCGACTTCGCCGCACCGGCCCTGATGACCTATGGCTTCGCGCCACCCGCGCTCGACGCCGTCAACGCCTGGCTCGCAGGCCGGATCGAGGCACAGGGACATTGCCCGGTGCCAGGTTTCTGAGCGCGTGCATGTTGCCGCTTTTCACGCCCGGAGCGTGTGAAAAACGCCAGGGCAAGGGATACGGCCTGCCGGGGCCGAGTCGAAGACAGTACGAGCGTACGGCGAGACGAGGCAACGCCGCCATGGCGATGTTTTCACAAGCTCCCGGTAACGCAATGTAACCGCCGCCCCGGCCCCGCCGCCCTTGCGGCACAATTGCGCCGCAAGGTCCCGCGCTGTTTTATGGGACAATGCGCGTTTGTTCAAGCTTGGCAAAAACGCCATCTTGCCGCGGCTACTTTACCGCTCATCTTTTTAGAAGGATCATTCATGTCCCATTTCCGCCTCGCTCGCCTGTGCCTGCTGCTGGCTGCCGTCGGCCTGAACACCGCGCCTGCCCTGATGAGTAGCGCACACGCCCAGCGCCAGGAAAATGCCGCCACTGTCACTGCCGGCAATACCGTGCGCCCGGAACTGTACAAGCTGATCGATTCGGCCCAGGTCCAGCAACTGGTGGCCGCGAAGAACGTCACCGAACTGCAGAGCCGCATCGCCCAGGCCGAAGCCATCCCGAACCGCACGCCTTATGAAACCTACGCCGTCAACCGCGTGAAGATGGTGGCCGCCTCGGTCGCCGGCGACAACGCCGCCATGGCCGCGGCCGCCGAAGAAGTCGTCAAGTCGGGCTTCGAGCCCAAGGATTCGCAGGCGCGCCTGGTGCTGGCGATCGCCGACGCCCAGTACAAGGCGCAGAACTACAGCGGCGCCGTCGAGCAGCTCAAGCGCTATGAATCGCTGGGCGGCGACATGACCACCGCCCGTCCGCTGCTGGTGCGCGCCATGTACCTGGGCAAGGACTACGCCGGCGCCACCGCCCAGCTGCAGCAAGTGATCGCCGAAAACGAAAAGGCCGGCAAGACCCCGACCCAGGAAGACTTGAAGCTGCTGCGCAGCGCCGCGTTCGAAACCAAGGACACCGCCGCCTACAACGCCGCGGTCGAGAAGATGGTCGCCCTGTATCCGACCGACGAAGTCTGGAACGACCTGATCCGCGCCGGCGTCATCAAGAAGCCCGGCTTCAGCCAGGACAACTTCATGACCGTGCTGCGCCTCGAGTTCGCCGCCATGAAGACCCTGCGCGAGGAAGACTACGTCGACCTGGCCGAGACCGCCCTGAAGGATGGTTTCCCGACCGAAGCCAAGAATGTGCTGGACGCGGGCTTTGCCGCCGGCGTACTGGGCAAGGGTTCGAACGCCAAGGCCCACGGCCAGCTGCGCGACCGCGCCAACAAGAGCGCGGCCGACGACGCCAAGAACATCGCCTCCACCGAAGCCTCGGCCGCCAAGGCCAAGACCGGCGCCGGCCTGGTCAACCTGGGCTGGGCCTACAGCACCATGGGCCAGCACGACAAGGGCATCGGCTTCATCCAGCAAGGCATCGCCA
>Ga0265798_10002693_pt1 | contig 25877 bp, 18 predicted proteins | sample P3T30metagenome_FD_192430 | JGI IMG/M metagenome (GOLD analysis project Ga0265798, IMG submission 192430) | Plant litter microbial communities from East Loma Ridge, Irvine, California - P3 T30 | ecosystem: Environmental > Terrestrial > Plant litter > Unclassified | place: USA: California...
GGCCTGACCATAATCGTCAATAAATACAGTAGGATCAATATCGTCCCATCCATGTTTTTTATCTTTAGTCATTTCATTGGTGATCAACGCCTTTCCAATCGCATCCTTAAATGGTCCTGTCGGACTATCTGATACAGCGACGCCAATCGCCATTCCGCCACCACTTTCCCCATTTTTCTGATGTCCTGTTGATACATACCAATAAAACTTACCGTCACGGAAAATACATTGTGCAGCATAAGCATCTCCACCTGCCCATGAAAATGTTTTGGGTGAAAGCAAAGTACCATGGTCTTTCCAATCAACCATATTCTGAGAAGAAAACACATGCCAGTCGGGCATTTTATAATTGGTATCTTTTACTGTAGCGGTATCATGCCCGGCATAAAGATAAACGGTGTTTTTGTATACGATTGGCGCCGGATCGGCCGTAAAAATATTTCTAATAACGGGATTCTGTGCCTTTAAGCTGGTTTGTATGGAACAAATGAGCACTATAAGGGCAATCAGGTTACGGGATTTCATATATTTAGTATTCGGTTAGTTTAATAATTAAGCTACAAGGCTTTAGCCTCATCTTTTTAATAGCGAAAGCATTTTTGCTGCATATCTTTTGCCTAGTTCCCGGTAGCCTGCTGCATTAAAATGGAGTTTATCAGCCGCTACAGTACAACCTTTTGAGGAAATGACATGTGCGCCTGGAATGGTTTGAGGCAGCTTGGCGATAATGTTGTTCATGCTGGCGCAAACGCCACCCTGATCTGCGTTCACCACCTCGCCGGCAAGTAAGGGTACCTGACCAGGTTTCAGATTAAGATCCTTAAGCAGCTGATCATAAACCCCTTTCACTTTATTCACCCATAAGCTATCGCCGGTATTGGATTCACCCTGATGGAGCAATATTCCTTTTATTACGCCTTTTTTCTGTGCTTCTTTTGCAAGGCTTAACAAACGGCCATAAGGATTGCCATCATATTGCTGAAGCATACCTTTCATCCAGTCTGGTGCAGTGGCTGTATAAGATGAATAATTGTCTTTATCAAATAATTCAATTTTGCATCCGCCGACAGCTACTATAACGACCCCAACGCGTACTTTTTCAGGTAGTTCAGCAACCATTTTACGCCCAAAATAATCAATAGGTGTTAAGCCGGTATTGCAACGGGTTAAAGGCGGAACGGCGGTGTACCATTGATTCATTTCCCGCTTTAAATCCGAACAATTAACCGCCTGCAAAACCTGGAAACGAGGATCAACCTGAACGGTATCCTGTGCCTCAAAACGGGCATTTCCTTCCATATTTGACTGGCCCAGGCAAAGGTAAATATGGAAATTCGGGTCTTGTGCAAGCGACACAACTGAATTTAAAAAGATAAACACAGCAGTTAAACTGATGGCTTTTAAACCGTTGAATAATAAAACATTGGTTAGAAGTGTTTTGCAATTCATAATATTAATATTGAACTGGCATGATCGTTTATTCCAGAAAAGCCATGGGATAAAACTAGCAGATACCTCGGTTCCAGGCGGGAAGTTTTGATGATTATTATGGAAAATTTGTTTAGGGTTTAGCGCCTGAGGTAACGGTTTCGATACAATCTATTTCCTTAGACGCCGAATAATATGCAGACCTGGATAAAATCGCACTAAAAACGTTGAAAAGGCAGATTACCTTTAGTTTCATACTTCCGTTTGCGGATTATCGGGCATCCACCTTCCTTTTAAGATTGATGTATTCTGAGGGTTGCATATTGAACTTTGACTTGAATGATTTGGCAAAATAATTTGGTGTGGCAAAGCCCACCATGTATGCAATCTGAGATACGTTGAGGTCGCTCTTCTCCAGAAGCACCTTAGCCTTGTCCAGTTTAATAGAGCGGATGTATTCTACCGGAGATAATCCCGTCAATTGAAGAATTTTATGATATAGTGACCCCCGGCTCATGCCCACATGGCGGCTGAGATCTTCTACCGATAGCTTAGGATTATTGAGGTTCTCATCGATGTAAAATACAATTTTATTCAATAACCTGTCACTGTGAGATTCAATAAGCAATTCCGGCGCCTGAACCTTGATTTGTTTGGTGTAGGTATCGCGAAGACGCTTGTTGAGCGACAGGAGGTTTCTGATTTTGGCATTCAGGATCTCAAAATTAAAAGGCTTGCTCAGGTAATCACTGGCACCGGTTTCCAAACCTTTTAATTGCGCTTCCTCGCCGGTCAGGGCGGTCAGTAAGATGATTGGGATATGATTAGTCCGTTTATCAGTCTTTACTTTTTTACACAGTTCAATTCCACTCATGTAGGGCATATTGATATCACTTACGATAATCTGGGGATGATTGGATAGTGCTTTCTGCCAGCCCTCCTGCCCGTTGGCGGCCTCGTAGACTTTGTAAGCCGGGCGCAGTCCATCTCTAAGATATGTCCGGAAGTCCTCGTTGTCCTCTACGAGTAAAATAGTGGGAATTTCTGTATTTGATTGATCATCCATCAACAGCTCAACATCTTCCGGGGGAGAATAACCTGGAGCGCTGGAAAAATCAATCAGCAATTCCTCTCCGGAATCCACATTAGCGAAGGGAATAGTGATAGAGAAAACGCTTCCTTCTCCCTCTTCGCTTCGTACTGAAATCTCCCCCCCGTGAAGTTTCACGAACTCTTTTGCGATGGAAAGTCCAATTCCGCTTCCCTGATTCAGGATTGGCGCAATACCATCTACCTGGAAAAAGCGATTAAAAATATGTTTGCGATCTGATTCTGATATCCCGATTCCAGTATCTGCGACTTTGATAACCAATACCGATCCCTCTTGTTGAGCCAGGGGCACAATCCTTTCTAGTTCAACCGAAATACTTCCTCCACTTGGGGTAAACTTAAAGGCATTTGACAACAGGTTGAAGAGCACACGTTCGATCTTGTCCTGATCAAAAGCTGCCTTAAAATAACGAAACTGACTTTTGAACACCAGCTGTATCTGCCTGCGTTCACTCAGATCATTGAATGATTCCAGCACCTCTTTCACAAATGCCACAATATCTGTTTCTACGGCATTCAACTTTAGTTCCTGATCCTCAATTTTCCGCAAATCCAGGATTTGGTTGACCAGATTGAGTAACCTCCGGGTATTTCTTTTAATCATCAGTAAAGGACTGGTAATCTGCTCCTCATTATGTTCAGTCACAAGCCGGTCAATCGGACCAATGATTAAAGAAAGTGGGGTACGGAATTCATGGCTGAGGTTGGTCAGAAACTTAATTTTGAGCTTATCAAGTGCCCTCAACTGCTCCGCTTCAATGCGTTGTTGCTCCAGCAGCTGTTCAGCCCGCATTTTATCCTGAACCTGCGCAAAATTCCTTTTAAGTTTCTGAATGCCACGGTGGCGCAGGTAAAGGATTGTACCAACCACAGAGGCCAGGTAAAAAAGATAAGCATAAATACTTCGCCAGAAAGGCGGACGCACGTGGATCCTGATAGAAGTTTCTGAGTCTTTTCGTCCGCCGTCATTATTATTTGCCTTTACGCGGAAAATGTAATCACCGGGATCCAGATTCGTATAGGATACGGATTTCGCGGAACCTACATGTATCCAGTCCTTATCAAAACCTTCAAGTTTGTAGGCATACTGATTGTCTTCGGGAGAAGTAAAATTAACGCTTACATAACTCAACGTAAAGTTCTGTTTAAAATCGAGATATATATCTTTTGCAATGGATATCTGTTCGTGTATGGCACCATCAGCACTTGGAATTACTGAAATATTAGAGATTTTCAAATCCGTAAGCAATACCGAAGGAAGACTTTTGTTCTTTTTAAAATATTTGGGGTTAAAGTAATTGAAACCGTCAGAACCCCCGAAATAGATTTCTCCTTCCATTGTTCTAATCCCCGCACCGCGAACAAAATTATTATTTTGAACACCATTATATACCGTATAATTGGTAAATCTTTTCGTCTTTTGGTCGAAGGAACTAATTCCTTTATTTGTACTCACCCAGATCTGCCCTTCTTCATCTTCCACAATCGCATAGACGGTGGAATTGTTTAAGCCTGCATGCTCTGAAAAATTTATAAATTTATTATTCTGGCGATCAAACAAACTTAAACCGCCGCTAAATGTACCTACCCACAAATTCCCCTTATGATCTTTGAGTACTGAAAGCGTTAAATCACTGGGCAGTTTGTTCCTGGCTTTGTTAAGCACCGTAAATTTATCGGTTAAAGGATTAAAAAGAGAAATACCGGATCCATAAGTCCCTATCCAGATCTCTCCGCTGTTGTCTTCTTCAATAAAGCGGATAAAATTATTACCTGGAAAGTCTTTGTCGTTTGCAGCAACAGGATTTTTACGATATCGCAACATCACTTTGTTATTGATACCCATCAGGTTTACTCCCCCACCATTGGTTCCGATCCACAACCGCCCCCTGCTATCTTCTTTGATACAAAAAATATCGTTGGAGTTCAAATCGTCCACTTTTTCACCTTTCTTGATTTGCCTCAGCCCATTACCCAACAAATCCTTGATGACCAGACCATTTGAATACGTACCCAGGTATAACTTCTGGCTCCTGGTGACGGCCATCGTCATAATGGAAAGATTATTTAGGCTCATGCCACCACCTAATGCGGCATTAAATCGCTCCACCAGTGCTGTACGGGGATTAAAAAGATTGAGCCCGCCCCCATCAGTACCAACAAAAACCTTGCCTTTGTAAGCAGCAAATGAGGTAACCACCGAAGCACTCAATCCATTGTGATCCAATATATTACTCTGTTTAAGATTAAAAAGGTTCAGGTTTGTATCATACTTACTTATGCCACCATGAAACGGTCCAAGCCAGTATATACCTTGATCATCTATATAAATACAACTGATTGCCTTGCCGGTCAGACTATAACTGCTTCTTGAATTTGGTTTATAATGCCGAATGGACTCACTTTGAACGTCAATAAGATTTAAGCCATCTTCTGTACCTACCCACAATTGATTATTTTTATCTATCGCTAAGCTTTTTATACTGTTGTTTGTAAGACTGTTATTATCCCCCACTTCATTTGAAAACAATTTGAAGCCTTTATCTCCAGGCAGCATTTTGCACAAGCCATTGTCATTTGTACCGAACCATAAATTACCGGAATGATCTTCCGAAATAGCTGAAATGTGATTTTCACTAAGTGAGTATTGATCTTTAGGATTGTGCCTGTAGATTTTGAAGCTATTACTATTTCTGTTATACAGATAAACGCCATCAATAGAACCAATCCACATGCGGTGTTTGCTGTCTTCAAACAAGCAATTAAAAGATAGTATCGGGGTGGTTCCTTTGTCGGCAGACTGTTTAATATGATTTTTTATTTCTTTTGTTTCAGGATCAATTTCATCGACACCACTATAGGTCGCTACCCAAATTTTGCCTTTGTAATCACTGGTTATTGAAAGAATGATATTATTGCTCAGGCCTCCAGGAACGTTTGCAGGAAAAGTAATAAAGGTATCCTTTTTGCGATCGAACAAGCTTAAAGAACCGCCGGATGTACCGATCCATAAATTTCCAGACTTATCCTCGTGTAATGCCCTGATATCATTCGCCTGTATACCTGATGGATCATCGGCTTTAAAACGATAAACTGTAAAATTACTTCCGTCGTATTTATTTAGTCCATCCTCGGTACCAAACCACATTAAACCGAAATGATCTTTGACTATTGCGTTAACCGTATTGGAAGATAAGCCGTCTTTTATCTGTAGAGATGTGAAATTCAGGTCTTGCTGTTGGGCATGAATGGATTCGGTAGAGGTCAAATTCAGTATCAGTAAACACCAAAGGATTTTTAGGATGCCTGGCACACAAGCCCTCAAGGAACTCATAGGCTTTGACATCCGGCAACAAAAGAATCCAGCGGCTTGGAAGGTTCCTGTCGTTTTATTTAGGCGAGCTTCAGCGGTATTCGCTGATAAACCTTTGATTGCAAAAGTCCAAACTAATAAAAATAAATGAGCCACAGTTACCAATAAAGCTGAAAGGGGGGATAGACATTTATTATCTGGAATTGCGTACTGATGCCCTAAAAAGTTGTTGCTCATATCATGTTTATTGTAACGATTGAACCTGAGTTCCTTATTGCGAAGAATGTTATATCTGGCTAATTCCGCGAGCTTCATATCTGGTTTGGCTACGGAACTTTTGCTAAAATAGTATGATTATCTGAGGGAAATGAAGTTAAATGTGAAAATTGTGGCAACAAATGTTCAAATTACCTGTTGAAAAGCCTTAACAGAAGACGAGACATTGAAAAGCGGGAACATTAGTCATGACTTCGGGATGATCTGAGCGAACATTTGTACTCGATTTTTAGTGATATGAACACCCGCAGAAACAAAAAACCAACGAATTTGCGAACGCTAAAGAACCAAATATGATTAAAAGATATGTAATCCTCACAGGCCTCACGCTTCTGATTACTTTTTTTGCATTGTTATCCGCTTTTAAACCTTTTGTGGCGAAATCAAAGGGTCTGAAAGATTATTATAAAGACTTCTTTCCTATTGGCGTTGCATTGACTCAATTCGATCTTAATGGTAAAAACAGCGAACTGATCATCCATCAATTTAACAGTGTCACCGCAGAAAACAGTATGAAAATGGGACCGATTCACCCACTGGAAAATGAATACAACTGGAAAATTGGCGATTCGATTGCCGCTTTCGCCAGAAGAAACAACTTAAAAATGAGAGGGCATTGCCTGGTATGGCATACACAAACGCCGCGATGGTTCTTCAAAGATGAACAGGGAAATACCGTATCAAAAGATTTATTATTGAAACGATTAAAAGAACACATTCATACTGTAGTCAACCACTATAAAAAAGATATTTATGCCTGGGATGTGGTAAATGAAGTTATTGCCGACGATTCTACCTATTTCCGCAATTCGCAATTTTATAAAATAGCAGGTGAGGATTTTATAGAAATGGCTTTCCGTTATGCACATGAGGCCGATCCCAAAGCCCGTTTATTTTATAATGATTATAATACAGAACAACCTAAAAAGCGGGATAAAATTTATAAAATGCTGAAAGCCTTACTGGCCAGGGGCGTACCCATTCATGGCATCGGCTTGCAGGGACATTGGTCGGTAAGTAACCCAAGCCGATCCGAACTTGAGAAATCAATTGCGTTATTTGCCGGCCTGGGTCTGGATGTGCAGATTACCGAACTGGATGTTTCGGTTTACGATGGCAGCCAGGGCGGACAGCTCATTCAAAATGCCGCACAAAAAGCGAAGGCAGAATTCACCCCGGAAATGGAATCCAGGCAACTCGCACAATATAAAATGATATTTGAAGTATTGAGAAAATATAAAAAAAACATTACAGGCGTAACCTTCTGGAACCTGTCTGACCGCTATACCTGGCTGGATGCCCGAGGCAGGAAAAATTATCCCCTTTTATTTGACACTGAACTAAAGCCAAAAAAAGCATTTTATGAAGTGACAAAGTTTTAGATCCAATATTGGATCTAAATTTTCCAATCTATAAAAATATTAATTACCTGCTAAAACGATTAATTCGCCATGAACTTTGGTGATAGCTAACCAAAACCTATGAGAAAAGCCCAACCTTTAAAAATTTTCATCACCCTTTTACTTTTAACGGGTTTCAGTTCCGTAAAAGCACAGCAATACCCTTTTCAGGATTATAAACTGCCTTTTGAGCGAAGAGTTGACGACCTGGTTTCACGCCTCACGCTGGAAGAAAAAGTATTTCAGATGCTCAACTCCGCCCCGGCCATTCCGAGATTAAAAATCCCTGCATACGACTGGTGGAATGAAACCCTTCATGGCGTGGCCCGCACACCTTTTAAGGTAACTGTGTTTCCGCAAGCCATCGCCATGGCCGCCACCTTCGATTCGGATGCTTTATTTAAAATGGCTGATTATTCTGCACTGGAAGGCCGTGCCATCTACAACAAAGCACTCGAATTGGGCAGAACCAATGAGCGCTACCTGGGTTTAACCTACTGGACGCCCAATATCAATATTTTTCGCGATCCACGCTGGGGCCGGGGTCAGGAAACCTATGGTGAAGACCCTTATCTCACTGCCACTTTGGGTGATGCTTTTGTGAGGGGCTTACAGGGAGATGATCCTAAATATTTAAAGGCCGCCGCCTGTGCCAAACATTATGCTGTACATAGCGGACCAGAACCACTGAGGCATGTATTTAATGCAGATGTAAGTAAGTTTGATCTTTGGGATACCTATCTTCCTGCATTCGAAAAACTAGTTACCCAGTCTAAGGTAGCTGGTGTAATGTGCGCTTATAATGCTTTCCAGGGGCAGCCTTGCTGTGCCAGCGATCTGCTCATGACAGATATCCTGCGCAGGCAATGGAAGTTTACCGGTTATGTAACCTCCGATTGCTGGGCTATAGATGATTTCTTTAAAAACCATAAAACCCATAAAGATGCTGCTGCAGCTTCTGCAGATGCTGTTTTTCATGGCACAGATATCGATTGTGGCACAGATGCCTATAAAGCATTACTTACTGCAGTTAAAAATGGTATCATTACCGAAAAGGACATAGATGTTTCCGTAAAACGTTTGTTTATGATCCGCTTCAGGCTGGGCATGTTCGATCCGCAAGCGATGGTTAAATATGCCAATACCCCTATCACCGTATTGGAAAACAAGGATCATCAGGCACATGCACTGAAAATGGCACGCGAATCAATGGTTTTACTCCGCAACGAGGCCAATACCCTTCCGCTGAGAAAAAACCTGAAAAAACTCGTGGTTTTAGGTCCGAATGCAGATAATGCCATTGCCGTGCTGGGTAATTATAATGGTACTCCATCCAAAATCACCACGGTACTGGAAGGCATCAAAAACAAAGTTGGTCCAAATACACAGGTGGTGTATGAACAAGCCGTATCATTTACCAATGATACCCTTTTAAATTACCTTGATCTGAACAAACAACTGAACGTCGACGGTAAGCAGGGATTTAAATCTGAATACTTTAAAGGGGAGAAACTGGAAGGAAAACCAATTCTTACAAAAATGGAGGCAAACCTTAATCACAGTTGGCAGGAAGGCCAGCAGATGGAAGGTGGCCTTGCCGCAAATCATTTTTCAGCACGGTACACTACCGATTTTAAAGCCGCACAAACAGGCAGCATAACTTTTGAACTGGAAGGCGATGACGGCTACCGCTTTTTTGTGAATGGGAAAAAAGTATTGGACGCCTGGACCAGAAACCGCTGGGGGGCACAAACCTATAAGCTGCAAACCGTTAAGGATAGCACTTATCATCTGGTTATTGAATACTGGCAGGGAGAAGGTACCGCTAAAATCCGCTTCTCCGGAGGAACATTTATGCGTACTGATTTTAATGCTTTGGTAAAGCGGCACCAGGATGCAGATGCTTTTATATTTGCAGGCGGCATCTCTCCTCAGCTGGAGGGAGAAGAAATGAAAGTTGATCTTCCTGGTTTTAGCGGTGGCGACCGGACATCTATCATGCTTCCGGAAGCACAAACAGCATTAATGAAAGCCTTAAAAAACAGCGGTAAACCCGTGGTTTTTGTGATGATGACAGGAAGTGCCATTGCCATTCCATGGGAAGCAGAAAATATACCGGCTATTGTTAACGCCTGGTATGGTGGTCAGTCAGCTGGTACTGCCATTGCTGATCTGCTATTTGGCGATTACAATCCATCTGGCAGACTTCCGGTTACTTTCTATAAAAGCGATCAGGATCTGACCAATTTTAATAATTACAGTATGGAGAACCGGACCTACCGCTACTTTAAAGGCAAGCCGCTTTTTGGTTTTGGCTACGGACTGAGTTATACCACTTTTCGTTATGAAGGCTTTAACTCACCATCAGCAATTAAAGCTGGTAAAGGCACTAAAGTCACTGTAAAAATCACCAATACCGGAAAAATGCAGGGTGACGAAGTCGTACAACTATACGTAAAGCACAGTGATCCGAAGATTAAAACAGCCAGGAAAGCACTTAAAGGTTTCCAAAGGATAAGCCTGGCGCCTGGCAAAAGCCAGCTCATCAGTTTTAATCTGCAAGCCGGTGATCTCACTTATATCGATCAAAACGGACAAAAACAACCGCTAACAGGCAAAATAGACATTACTGTTGGTGGCAGTCAGCCTGATGAAACCTTGAAAACCAGCGGAAATATTTTAAGCCACACGCTCAACATCAACTAAAATGAAAAGAATCATATACCTGGTACTGACTTTTATCGCCTGTGCCTATCTTGCAAAAGCTGAAGACGGACACGAACTCTGGTTGCGTAGTAAATCTGCTGCAAACGTTCAGATACAAAGCACCAGAAAATCATCCGTTTTGGATATTGCCATAAATGAGCTTAAAACGGGATGGCTGGGTAAAAATGAGGCCAACCTGAAATTCGAATTTAGCCAGAATGCATCCATTAAAGATGATGGCTTTCGCCTGGAACGTGATAAAATTATGGCCAGAACCGATCTCGGTATTCTTTACGGAACCTACGAACTGCTCAGAAGGCAATATCTGGGCAAAACGGATGATAACTTTAGTTCCAACCCCTCTTATTCCCGCAGGATACTGAACCACTGGGATAATCTGGATGGATCGGTAGAACGTGGTTACGCCGGTCAATCCATCTTCTGGCGAAATGATCAGGATTTAACCATCAGCAAAGCAGATAAAGAAATTTATCGATTATACGGCAGGGCAAATGCTGCCATCGGCATAAACGGAACAGTATTAAACAATGTGAATGCTTCGGCCAAAATTTTAACAGCGCCCTACCTGAAAAAAGTTCAGGCCATTGCCGGAATTCTACGTCCATATGGTTTAAAGGTTTACCTCTCTATTAATTTTTCCTCACCAGTTACCATCGGAAAACTGAAAACTGCCGATCCGCTTGATCCACTCGTAAGAAAATGGTGGGCAAACAAGGCGAAAGAAATTCACCAGCTGATTCCTGATTTCGGCGGTTTTCTGGTGAAGGCCAATAGCGAAGGGCAACCGGGTCCGCAAGATTTTGGCCGCACACACGTGGATGGCGCCAATATGATGGCCGATGCGGTATCTCCGTTTGGGGGCATTATCATGTGGCGGGCTTTCGTTTATCAAACCAGCGAACAAGACCGCACCAAACAGGCTTACGCAGAATTTGTCCGTTACGATGGCAAATTCAAACAAAATGTCATCCTTCAGGTAAAGAATGGCCCGCTTGATTTCCAGCCGCGAGAACCTTTCAGTCCACTGTTCGGGGGCATGAATAATACGCCGGTAATGGCCGAGTTTCAGATTACCCAGGAATACCTTGGGGGTTCAAAACAACTCGTATTTCTATCTCCGCTATGGGAAGAATGTTTGAATAGCGACACCTATCAGAGAGGAGAAGGAAGTACAGTAGCAGCGGTTACGGATGGCACATTAACAAACAATGGGCTCACCGCTATTGCAGGTGTGTCGAACATCGGATCAGACCGGAACTGGACAGGACACTTATTCGCCCAGGCAAACTGGTATGCATTTGGCAGACTTGCATGGAATAATAAACTAAAAAGTGAAGATCTTGCAGAAGAATGGATCCGGCAGACTTTTCTTAAACCCGGTGAGAGGAACCAGACTTTTCTCAAGCCCGTGAAAGCAATGATGATGGAAAGCCGGGAAGCTGCAGTAAACTACATGATGCCGTTCGGACTGCACCACATTTTTGCAGAAGGGCACCACTATGGACCCGCACCGTGGTTTACAAATCCGAAAATCAGGGCAGACTGGACTTCTGTTTACTACCATAAGGCAGATCTGGAAGGAATTGGCTTTAACCGTAGCTATACCGGAAGCAACGCAGTAGAACAGTATGCTCAACCCCTTCGCAGCAGGTTCGATAACCTCGCAACATGCCCTGAGGAATATCTGCTTTGGTTTCACCATGTACCCTGGTCCCATCGCCTCAAAGATGGAAAAGACCTGTGGTCTGCCCTTTGCTATCGCTACGACACAGGGGTACAACAGGTCAGGGCCTTTCAAAAAACCTGGGATAGGACGCATGGATTGATAGACCAGGAACGGTTTTCGGCTGTCCAATCAAAATTAAAAATCCAAAGCCGGGATGCGCAAATCTGGAAAGATGCCTGTCTGCTCTATTTCCAGCAGTTTAGCAAGAAAGAAATTCCATTTGATATTGAACGCCCCGTCCATGAATTGGAGGACTTAAAAAAAATAACGAAGAGCAAAGACTACGATTAACTTCAGATAGTTTTTAAGATCTATCCAAGCATGGATTGATTAGCCTGCAAACCCAACTGGTTTCGCAGTGGACAATCAACGTATCATAAATTTTGAGATTTTGAGAAACAGAACAACTATTTATGATATTGCAAGAGCCCTCAATATCCCGGTAGCAACAGTATCGCGTGCACTAAATGGCTCAGTACTCATTAAAGATCAGCTACGGGAGGAAATAACAGCCGCAGCAAAGGAGCTCAATTACCATCCTAACCGACTGGCTTCTGCATTAAAAACGAAAAAAACATTTATGCTCGGTGTCTTGATTCCCAGCCTGGACAGCCATTTCTATGCTTCAATCCTGCACCATATAGAAAGAGAGGTTAAACTTAACGGATTTAAAATCCTAACCATTCAAACCAAAGGTTCGCTGCCTAATGAAATAAATGGCTTTAAAACGTTTTTAGAAGCACAGGTAGACGGCATTATCGCTTCTATTCTACCACAAACCGAAGAGATGCTACATGTTAAGCAAGTGATTTTAATGGATAAACCCTTAATACTCCTGAACAGCACTAACCCTGAAATTCAAGCTTCCTCAGTATCTATTAATTACTATCAGGCCGGATTCATGGCTACCGAACACCTGATTTTGAAAGGTTGCAAAACAATCGCGTTTTTAACTAAACACACCACAACAGCGGCTTTAAATGAGCAGATTCTGGGATATAAATCTGCTCTAGATCACCACCAAATCCCCTTCAATAGGGACCATATCATATCAGGAGAATTATCCATAAAAGATGGAAGATATGGAGCTTCCAAGTTATTCAGAAATAGAAAATGCCCTGATGCAATTATTGCTGGCGATGATTTCACCGCCCTTGGGGTAATGAAAAAAATCGAAGAGTTTGGGAAGCAGGTCAGGAAAATCGCAGTAATGGGCTGTTCCAACGAAGCATTTTCGGAGCATATTACTCCCAGCTTAACCTCTATAAATCAACACCCGGAAAAGGTTGGCTATGCCTGCGCCCGGCTTTTTATAAAGATGACACAAACCTCAGATCACAATGATCAGATTAATCATATCCTCATCTCTCCATCAATAATACAACGGGAGTCAACTGACTTATTACCAAATAGCGTATAATATCAGCACGTTTGATGAACCATTAGAGATTTATTGCCTCAATCTATAGCAATAGCCTAAGCGCTTAGCCGCGAGTTCCGCCGACCGGAGTTTTCTCTACGTATATAGATAAATTAGGCGTCAAAGCCTACCAAGTCTCCAAAAGCTACTGCAACTGCTATAAAGTACTCAATCTTTTAAAAGCGTAAAATTGCCGCTATTGTACTATCGTATGGCATTTCCTCTTGCGGCAAACAGTATACTTCTCCCCCATGCATAAACGTATTTACACTTGCTCTGCTAATCAAACATTCGTCTCCAAGTTGTCTTTCCTTATGTATTTCTATTCCTCCGTCCGTTTCGTCAAATTTTCCCCAGATGTGTTGTCCTTTGCTTACAAATAAGGTGGCAACCCGCGCATACCTACTGGCCTGCAAAATGGTTTCAGGCATCGACGCCGTGAGCGAAGTAGCAATTTGGTTGTGATAATTTTTTAGCGCCACCATTTTTAACTTGGTAACATGAGGGATGATCAATTCTTTTACCTGTTCGAATAATAGGTGTTCCTTATCAAAATCGTGATTACCGGTCAACACCTCATCAACAATATGGGTGTATTTGCTTATGCTTTTATAAATAGGCAAAAGGTATTCTACTCCTGCCAATAACAGTGGTAAATTTTTATCGTGCAACACTTCTGCACAAAGTGTACGGTCTACTTCTTGGAAATAGGTGATGATAGCGTCTTTGTCAGTTAATGTTCCTTCTCCATGTCCATGAAAGTTCGCACTTCCCGAACCACCCTTGCTCCCTTGCCTAAAGAGTTGCTTACCTTCTTTTTCCTCGAACTGAACCACATCATCCATCCCATTCGGCAATCCATCTACCTCATAACAAGATAAGGAAAAAGCATTTCCTTGATAAAACTTCGCATCGTGTTTGCTCAGCGTAAGCACATAGTAGTTTTCTTTGTTGGAAATTGCCTCAATCAAAGGAGCGATGTTGAAGGTGTCATTTACGTACAGCGCATCCTCTATTGCATAAGGCAACTGAATGGTTTTGATAAAGTCTTTCGCCATGTAAATCGCCAGACCATCATTTTGGTAATTCCAAAAGGCTTCATCCTTGTATAACGCGTATGCGGGTGCTAGTAATTGCTCTATTTCTTTACTACTTAACGATTTTTCTTTAAGCTGCTTCTCCAGCGACTGTAAATGGTTCTTTAAAACGATAGAGTCTTGCTTTTCGTTCACTTCGTGTCCAAAACGATGCGTTGGCATAAAAATGGAGATGCAAGGCGGCGATTTAAGCAGAAGTTCGTTAAAGTCTTTTTTTGTAATGATATCCATTTTTTAGCTAATTATTTGAATCATCTGATGCCATATCTTCTCCTTTATGTAGGTTCCTGTTGATGTGTCTAACATGTACCCCATCAGCAAGCTCATCTGATCCATCCTTAGTATATTTATCAGCCAATGCGTTGTCCGTTTCCAAACTATTTACTGCAAATGCATCTTTTAGCGGATGCGTTTCTTTTCCATTTCCTGTGGGTTTTCCCTTCGGAGCGATGAACCCATTCTTTCCTTTTGCCATAAATCAAAAAAATTAATCTAATGTTGTCCAATAAAATTTGAATTTTCATGATGGACCGTTTACGCTGTTCGCTAATTCTTCGGCCATCTTTGAGTAATTTAACACTGTCCGGTAATTTTAAGTTGCTGATAAAATCAAAACACGTGTTAATAAAGGGTTTTTAGTAGTTTGTACGTATCACCTGGGATGAAATACGGTTGGGAGCAGGCTTAAAGTAGCGCTAGAAACCAGTGTCAGCTGCAGATCAGTTTCAATTGCTTCGCGAATGGCGCATCCACTAGCATTGATTTGATTTTTCAAGATTATCAGACAAACAATATAAATATGCGATACGGCCTCCCAAAACCAACCAGCAAAGGCTAAATATCTGATGATGCCTTTAAGTAAATGGTAAACAATAGGGAAAGAACAATTACCAAAAAATGCACTAAATTTGTTGATAGCCACTTTGTAATAGTAATGGTAGGCATTTGAGAACCTGTCTCGAAAAAAAAGGCTGCAATTTTTTTATACTCCAATAGCAGCAAAAATAGAATTCCGATTGTGGTCACCGATGACTGCACTAAAGCCCCTGCATTCATCCCATAAAAGACGTTAATAAGGCTAAGGTGGAGCATCATAGAAAATAACACCATTCCAGCGAAGAGCATAGTTCGTCGTAAAAGCAATAGCCAGGAAAATACAATTTGCAAAGCGGCGATAATAAATCCAAAAGTTGCTGAATATCCGAAGTAATACCAGGTAAGCCACTCCCCCGATTGTTCGTTCATGGGTCTTGAGGCAATTTCTGAAGGAACAACAAACTGTAAGCCGAATACTTTTTTCCAACCGAAGCTTGCAAGATTGAATGCGATGGAATATCGTATTAAGGTATACAAAATGCGATACACTTTCTCTGAGTTAATCCTGCTTCTGTTTTCGTTATACTGCCATATAAAAGGGAAGACGATAGCTGACAGTAATACAATGCCAACAAATGAAAAAACAATTACAGGGGGAAACCACCTAACAGTACCGCTATTGCCGAGCAATAATAATAAAGCCGCGCAGGTCAATCCTGCAATGAAACATGTTACGATTTTTAATAACAAGGATTTTGGAGCCATGAGAATGTTTTTTGATGAGATGCAATGATCAAAGCTTTTCCATAAAAAAGGAGCAAAAATATAGAGTTGATCAGTAAAGCACTCCAGATGACCTTGCCAAAGACAGAATCATTTTTAAAGGTAAATACCTTCTCAAATGCGAAAGGATTGAAAAGTGATTACCTACAGCGTCAACTATCTAGGCAATGATTATCTGAAAATAGAATTCCAGTGATTGTATTAATAGCGATGAGGATAATTAAAACAGATCACAAAGAGAATGAACCCCGGGATCAGTCCAAGCCAAAGGTGCAGCCATTCGGCAATGCGCCTGAATGTAGATTTCTTAGATTTACATGCATTTTTTGATTTAGCTGTTAGCATATTCTAAAGAGAGAGGCCCTGGGCCTCTCCTTGGATTACTTAAAATTTAAATGACAAGCTGGCCATTGCGTTTCTTGGCGCCTGGGAGTTCCCACCAAGGTCCCAGTATTTTCTATTGCTCATGTTGTTCATCTTTAAACCAAGCCTCCACTTAGGCTGCTCATAAAATAAGGTAGCGTCATAAACCGTATAAGATGGCATGTAGAAAGTGTTATCTGCAGTGAAAAAGTTATCATCCACATAATTAGCCCCGAAACCCAGGCCCAATCCTTTCAACTTATTCTGTAGTGTATAGGTTACCCAAAAGTTTGCTACATTTTCAGGAGAAGAAACCGCTTTGTTGCCTTCTATAGCAGGATTGCTTGATTTCACAATGCGGTTATCATTATAAGCATATCCTGCAACAATACTTAAGCCTGCAACTGGATTTCCGATCAGTTCAAGATCGATACCTTTGCTTTTTTGCTTTCCATCCTGCAGCGTGAAATTAGCCTCTACCCGGGTCGCATTGTCGATGGCAATATTGTAATAACTTGCCGTAGCACTTAATTTTTTATTGAAAAGTTCAGCTTTTACACCCCCTTCATATTGAACAGCATAAATAGGATCAAGAACCAGTGTACTTCCATCAGGCTGTGTTACAGGGGCAAGATTCTGAAAGCCGTTCATATAATTACCAAATAGGGATACCTGATCTTTAACGAGCTGGTAAACCAAACCCAGCTTAGGCGATAAAGCGGTCTGCTTGAATCCTTCTGTGGTGGCCACTTTTCTGCGCTCAAACCTATCCAGACGCAAGCTTAACATGGCCGAAAGCCTATCCGTAAAATTAACCACGTCAGAAGCATATGCACTCCAGGTTTCCTGATCTGCTATGGCAGAGGTATAATATACAAGTCCGGCATCCACGGCCTTTCTTCTGATCGGCGCAAAGGTTTTGGTTACATCTATGTTATCCAGCGTAAGGACATTTCCGCCCGCACGGCGGCTACCGTCATAGAACCTATAATTTACCCCCCCGAGAAATTTGTGTTTGATACTCCCGGTAGCAAACTGACCATTTATATTTTCCTGGATATTGGTATAATTATTTGAAATCGGTCCCCATAAACCAACCTGTCTGGTTACCTGGCTCGGCGAGGTCCAGTTGGCATAAGACTGGTAGCTATAATCCACCTCTTCGCCTACAAAAGAAAACAGCGTTGTCGATTTCCAGTTGTTTGAAATTTCGTATGCAGCCTGTGCGAAAATTTTGGAAGCAGAAGTTTTTCCGCTATTGTCATCATGGAACATAGATGTTTTGTAATCCAATAAAACCTCACCAGGGGTCTTAATCCCCGAACTGGCCGCATAAGTATTATAGGTACGGCGTGTCGTATTTGCATTGAACAGCTCGGCATCTAGGTCAAACGTAAGCCTCTCAGATACCTTGTAAGTCAGTGTCGGCGCAATCGTATAGGTATTATTAAAACCATAATTCAGGAAACTGGCTTCTTTGTTAACCGCCAGATTCATCCGGAAAAGAACGGATTTATCTTTGTTAAGTGGTGTATTCACATCTGCAGTCAGACGGTTCAGGTTATAGCTTCCACCGGTATAGGCGATTTCTACCGCAGCAGTATCAAATGGCTTTTTGGTAACCAGGTTTACCACTCCTCCAAATGAAGAAACAGAAGAACCGAATAAAGTGCCCGAAGGACCTTTCAGTACCTCGATCCTTTCCACATTGGAAATATCAAGTGAAGACCGTGAAGCAGAAGTCTCCATGCCATTTCTGGCATTCACGCCGCTGATGAAACCTCTGAAAGCAATACCCACACCGCCGGCAGGATAGTTATAGGCCACTGCTCCCGGAGTATTCTGAACCGCACTTTTAATATCAACGGTAAGCTGTTCTTTCAAGAGTTCCTTGCTGACAACACTATAAACCTGGGGATTTTCCAGATTTCCCAATGGCATTCTGGCTACGTAATCTGTTTTCTTGCTGGCCAGTTTCTTGGTTTTACTCGAAAGGATATGCACCTCTTCCAATTGCCTTGAAGTTTCAGAAAGTGTAAAACTCACCTTATTTCCTTTCCCTGCTATCAGGGTAACCTGTTGCTCAATTGCCATGGAAGTGAGGGCCTTAGCCACAACTTTAAAACTACCTACTGGTAAGCGGCTGAAAGAAAACTCGCCTCTTTCATTGGTCAGCGTGCTTTTACTTAGCGCCGGAATAGATACCGTTACAAAATCGGCTGGTTTCCCATCTGCGGTTTTTACCTCACCCGTTAGCGCGGCATTTTGTGCCGCTGCTGTAAATGATAAAAATAAAAACACAGGCAACAATAAAAAGAGCGGCCTTTTATTTGTGGAATAGCATTGCGTGAAACGGCCCTTTTGTAGATTTTTAAGCATAGGAAATTTGTGGTTTGTTTAATAATTCCGCAAATCTATAAGATTTATTTAGAATCATACTAAATAAAAATAAATAAATAAAAGTGTTTACCTGCCGCAGGAAAGATTTCATTTTTGATCGAGGTCAGTTTCACCAGATGAGCAATTTGTTAGGATATGAGTGAACACAAATGGATTCATTTTTGGTAGGCTACTGTGAAATCGGCCTTGCCGGCCCTTATCTTAAAAGACCAAGGGTTTTACTATTCGCATCAGTAAAAATGGCACCATACCATCAACCTGGATGCTGTGAAACAGACATCAAATATTCATAGCACGCTAACCGGCATCCTTCGCTATAGATTTCTTTTACAACAAAGATAAACACCATACAATCCTAAACCTGATGTTTATGGATGCTAGGTTTGGGCAATACTGCACTATGATTCTGGAAGGAGCATACAACATGGCATCAAAATTAACTGGCAAAAACGCTCAGATCCCCCTATTGCTGTACTGAAAAATGAATAGGTAATTGTTTCAGGATAGTCAAACTAAATCTTTTGTTGTTGTCGATATGATCTTTACATTTGTAATGTCAAGAAACAAATATCATTGCTTTTCTAAATAATAAATTTAATAAAATGCAAATAAAGACTCTTTTTCCAATTATCTTTTTTGGGATTTTTTTGCTATTACCGCTGTTTTGTTTTTTAATGGAAGAAGAGAACTTGAAGATGTTGTTTTTAATGGTAAAATTGAAAAGTTAGTTTATGATGAGAAAAACATCGCAACAGTAACTGTAAAGGGTATTTCATATCATCTTACCCCACTAAGGAAAGAATTCAAAGCTCGGGTTCGGATTAGAGATGTGATAAAAAAAGCTAAAGGAGCCAGTACATATACTATATTAAAAGAGAATTCAAGTGAAATAATCAAATTTGACTTTTAGGTTTTAAAAGTACTTTAATGTAACAAACCCATCGTTTCTATGAGCTGTCTCCAGCAAGTTCAAAACATCGGTTTGTTATAAGCTGCAGGCCTGGGTTGCAGTTCAGATCGGTTATTTTATATTTATGAGAATATTCAGGATGATTAAAAAGGAAAAATTTGTTCCTTAATTCGTAGACCCAGAGCAATATGCCAAAATAGTGAAAAATTGAACGAATGATGTGGATGTATTAACCACGCAAAGGGATAGAACGCTTGTTTTTTGAAGAAGCCCATCTCTGCTTGTGCCGAATGCTTTATCTTAAATCAGTTCTAAAGGACGATAACCAGATAAATCCTCACCATAGGGTCTTGCTGTATTCCGCCAGCTAACAGTTCTACCCTTTTTTCTCCCCTCTTGGTATGCCCCACCTGGCTTCTCACTCAGGAATGAATATAAAAAGAGATTATGCTCAGGGAAAGCAATTTCCTCATCCTTGATACAAGGGATTTCATTTAATTGCTTGCTGATGTACATGACCAATTGTGTCGGGTCTGAAGCAAAAAGGGGCATGCTCCTAAAATGCAGCCGTTTCGCCCTGTCGTCAGCGAAAACCTCCATCAATTGATTGGCTTTATATTGGAGGGATATTCCAGAGTCCATGAACACTGTCGAAATATCATCCAGACTATCTCCGATAACCTGCATTCCTTCAAGTACAGTATTTAAATCTTCCTGACTGAAGAATTCGCTTAACTGCTCAACCATAGCATGTAGTTCCTGTTGCTGCTGCTGAAAATTTTCGTTTTTTTCTGCCGTGATCGAACCCAGTTCATCATGATAGGTCTGTAGCGCTGATTTATCCGTCAAAAACCGTATTGGCCCTAAGCCTTTCAACGGCAATAGTTCCCAAAATGGCGAATGTGGGTTAAGGTTACTCATATCATAAAATTAAGTATTATTTGAAAGAAAACCGTAATTATGCTTTTAAATTCTAATAAGGTTCTTTACGCTGATTTTTATAAATTTGAGAAATGAAACCTGATACTAATCGATCCATGGAGGAGGGAAACAAAGAAAAAACTGATCATCGTATCGGGCATGAGCATGTTGAAACTGAACAGCCCTCACCTAAATTATTGCTTAATGCCATACCGCAACAAGTCTGGACCGCTAATGCCATTGGCCAGATAGATTATGTGAATGAAATTATATGTCGGGACTTTGGTCTTGATGCAGAAACGATTTTAAACTATAGCTGGACAGCGTTCGTTCATCCGGATGATTTGCCAGATAGTATAGCCCTATGGAAAGCATCAGTTGAGAGTGGGCAGGAATATACTACTGAATTCAGATTGCTCTTCACCGACGGCAATTATTACTGGCATCTGGCAATCGCCAGGATAGTTAAACAAAAAGGCAAACCTGACATCTGGGTGGGTACCAATACCAATATCCATAGTCAAAAAATAAATGAAGCTAAAAAAGATGAATTCATTTCCATAGCCAGCCACGAACTTAAAACACCGCTTACCACGATAAAAGGCTTTGTCCAGATTTTACTTCGAATTGTAGAGCAGGGCAAGATTAAAAACTATCTGGAGCGGTCTGCCAGTCAGCTAGCCCGCCTGGAGAAGCTTATCGGCGATCTGCTGGATGTGAGCAAGATCAATGCTGGAAGAATGGTGCTAAATCCGGAACCGTTTGACTTTTCGGTCATGCTTGAAGAGGTAATTGCAGAAATGGGGCAAATTTTTCCCAGCCATCGACTTCTACTAAAGTACAAACATAATATCATCATTACAGGTGATCAATATAGGCTTGAACAGGTGATTAACAACTTTATTTCAAATGCCGTTAAATATTCTCCCGGTTCGGATAAAGTTGAAATAGATTGTCAGATTGTAGATGAAAATTTAATTGTCTCTGTAACCGATTATGGAATCGGCATTGAACAGAAGCACTTAAAACGGCTGTTTGATCGTTATTATCGTGCGGATAACTCTGCGGCCCGTTTCGATGGTCTTGGGCTAGGGCTTTATATTTCCGCGGATATTATCAAACGGCACGGCGGCAGTTTCTGGATTGAAAGTACCCTTGGACAAGGTTCAATTTTTTCTTTTAAGTTACCACTGAACCAGCATACTCCTGTTAAAGCAGATATTAAGACAGGTAACTATTATAAAGACCGGCACTTGACCATTTCGTGTCCGATGGGAAGCGATATTATGCATGTGGACTGGACTGGCTATCAGGATATACACTCGGTTAAACATGGCGGGTTTCTGATGATAGAATATTTAAAGAACAATAAATGCAGCAAAGTCTTCAACGATAATCGGCTTGTTCCGGGGACTTGGTCCGAGGCATCAGACTGGGCGGCCAACATCTGGTTACCATTAATGGAACTCGCCGGTTTACAGTTTTTCGCCTGGGTATTATCCGAAAGTGCCTTCAGCCAACTCTCCGCTATGAAGAGTGTAGAAAATGAGAAAAAGCAGGCACAGATACTGTTTTTCACAGATGCGTCAGAGGCCATGCAGTGGCTTGAAGGTAGCGTAATCTAACTATGCAAAAATTGGCTTGTTTAGCAACATCAACCAGACCAAATTTTTGCCTCACATACAGTTCGGTTACGAAAAGATAAACAGGATGAAATTCACTTTCCCTCAGGCCGGAATTTTAGTAAGGAAGTTGCCAACGCCAGAAATAAGACAGGATCCTGAGCATTAATTTCGAACAAGGCAATAAGTGCATTAATATTGCGTTTACTATACTAGTAACCTGCCAAGCAGGTGTTCTTTTTGTTTTAGCACGCAACAGGAAATCGTCCTGTTGAATTTCCTTCAGGTGCTCAATCAAAATATATGTCAAAAATATCCTTCAGGGCTACAAAAATTTCCTTTTTTCGTTCGCTAAAATCAAAGATGAACGAATACTTACGAGTACGGGAAAGCCGCGAAATGGTGGGCCAATGCTTTCTTTTAAAGGCTTGAGCTTTATAAGCCATATGCATAATCCTAGGATAAAGGAGCTTGTACGACAGACGTGCATGGAGCTTGAGATTGCTTATCTAGTGCACAAGACATGCTGGCGCCTTTACCTCTCCTCTCACCCACCTAAAAAAACCTGGCCAGACCGGCTCACAAACTTAAGATACGTTCGAAGATTTTATCAAAAAAACACATGTATATGCAAAATGAAAACATAGCCTTACAGGCAAAGGTATTTCTATACCATTTAAACAATTCAAATACCGAAAACGGCATCAAAAAGGATGAATGCTGGACATTGAGGCAAGTTAGTGAAAACACTAAAAACGAAATAGAAAGGAACTACAATCCCACGGTCTTGATCAAGGTGGATCCTGAGATCATGCAGGAAATTTCGACAAGTGTGCTTGAAAATCTGGCTACCCATCCAAGGCTGAAGCTGGTGCCCCCATCAATTGATCCTATCCCCGGCTCAGATTATCTTATTGCATTTTCTTCAACAAGGGCTACCAGATAACACAAAGTCCTAATCCGTACATTCAGGTACGTTTCGTTCTGTGCTACTGCCAAACTCGCTATCCGGGTATGCCTATAGTTGAAGAACAGCATTCATATTTACCAACGGTTCTTCCTGCTTTCTTACGGAGAACCGCTGTTCCTTCATCTATAGTGGCACCGCAGCGTCATTATTCTAACGTTTTAAAATGACTAAAAATAAGGGCCGCTTCGGAATTGCAGACCATCTGCTAAGCAAAGAAATGCTTGACAGTTCCCAGGAACTGATCTTAAGCTCACGTCAGATCATTGCCCGCCTGGAATTGCAGTTGCAGCATTGTAAATCACTGATAGAATCACTCACAATAAGAAAATAACTTTCAATCAGGGCCCTATGTCTGTACCTGGCACCTCATTCTATGCCCAAATTAGATCTTTATGCATGCCGGTTAGCGTCAGGTACCGGTATTGTCATTCAAAATCATCAGCAAAAAAGGCTACCCCGAGACCCGCTTTTGGGATTATTCCTATAGCCCGCTCATCAATGAAGAGGGACGCATTGTCGGGGTACTGACCAGTGTAAAAAAACGAAGAAAAAAAGAAACCCTGGACTGGAAATCCAGAGCCGCCTGGCAGTAAATGATAAGATTGCCAGCAGGCCCCTATGGCCGTCCATTCTTTCCCTTTGAGCGGTTAACATATCATTGAAGGCCTGCTTCTAAACTTCGTTGTTTACACAAAATAGGACAGAAAACTGTCATCTCTCAACTTTAGAATGGTTGACAACAAGGCTTCGTCAATTTTATATACCCTTTTGATATTTAGCTGCTGGGTACAGGTGGAACACTTCTTTTGCATCTGCCTGTATGATTTCTGCTTCACCTAATTCTTTAGGATTTGCCAATAGCCAGGCTACCGCAGAATAGTAAGTTCTTAGTTTATTTTTATAATGGAGTTACTTATGAATATTACGAATGTCGATGAGATTTAAACGTAGCTTAGGGGCATGCGTATTAATAAATTTACCTCTTCATTAATTTTGGAGAGCATTAAAATTGGCGATTATATTGATGCTGGTTTAATTCCGGCAAAGTTTCTAATATTGAAAAGAAAAACCACTTTGATGAAATGCATTACTATTTCGAATTGCACGGAAACAATAAAACAATTTTCATCATCAAATGACAACATCATTGCAATAAAATCTATTACCATATGAAACTTTGCACCTATTGAAAAACCTGGCATTGATCATGTTTCATTTTTCTCTGCCAGAGCGGTTACTTGCAGGGTAAAAGAAAGCATACACTCTACGATGAGAATGTGTATGCCAGACAAGCCAATTATTTCTGATCTGTTTTTGCAAAGAGTAAAAATATCAAAGCCGGACCGACTAATCATCCACACCCTCAAGCATCACTTTTGATGCAAGTGTATGCAATTTGATGATATAACAGAAAAGTAGCTGACATTTTCAACAAAGCTAATTGACATGCTGAACAAAACACGCACTTTCATATCTACCTAAATTTGTTCTATATCATTTAATAAAAACAAAATGAAAAAGAACAATTATCAAGGCGCGTTACAACATCCTGTAGGATCAGGATTTAACGCCAAATCAACAGCAACTGAAGTTATTCAAGGCATTGATCTAACCGGAAAAACCGCGATCGTAACAGGTGGTAATACAGGTATTGGTCTGGAGACAGTTAAAGTACTTGCAGTGGCAGGCGCAACAGTGATTGTCCCAGCCAGGGATATTAAAAAAGCAAAAAGAAATCTGAAAGACATTCCGAATGTGGAGATACAGGCAATGGATTTGAGTAAGCCTGATACCATTGATGCGTTTGCCGAAAGATTCCTCGCTTCAGGCCGCCCCCTTCATCTGCTCATTAACAATGCTGGTATGACGTGGGTGCCATTAAAAAGAGATAGTCGTGGAATCGAATCACAATTGGCCACTAATTATCTGGGCCAGTATCAGCTTGTTGCAAGATTATGGCTGGCCCTAAAAAAAGCCAATGGTGCCAGGGTTGTGAATGTATCTTCATCTGCCCACCATATGGGATCTTTCAATTTTGATGACCCTAACTTTGAACATACCGAATACAACACCCTGGTGTCCTATGGACAGTCAAAAACGGCCAGCAATCTGTTTACCGTTGAATTTGATAATCGCGCTAAAGCTTTTAATGTAAGAGCCTATTCGTTACATCCTGGCGAAATTGCAGGTACGGAACTGGGAAGAGATGCGGATATCGAACTATTCAAACAGCTTGGATTTACCGATGAAAGTGGAAATATACGCCCTGAAATTCTTGCAAACCTGAAAATCATTCCCCAGGGTGCCGCCACTACGGTGTGGTGTGCGACAAGTCCGGTGCTAAATGGCATCGGCGGTGTGTACTGCCAGGATGTGGAGGTAGCAAAATTGGCAAGTGGCAATATAGAAGAGGGTAATGGTATGGAAGCAAATGGTGTTCAGCTGTATTCAGTAGACGAAAACAATGCCAAAAGACTTTGGGATCTCAGCGAAGAGATGACAGGAATAACCTTCGAGGTTATTTAACATTCCACATGCTCTTTGGAATTGCAATAGTATACTAGAGATTTTTTTTCGTCAGATATTTTTTTTGAG
>Ga0265798_10002694_pt1 | contig 25874 bp, 30 predicted proteins | sample P3T30metagenome_FD_192430 | JGI IMG/M metagenome (GOLD analysis project Ga0265798, IMG submission 192430) | Plant litter microbial communities from East Loma Ridge, Irvine, California - P3 T30 | ecosystem: Environmental > Terrestrial > Plant litter > Unclassified | place: USA: California...
AGACGTCACTAATCATCTAGCATCACTCCGCCTCCATCATGCGCCTCGAAGAACTCTTCCCCATCGCTAGCATCCTCCATGATCACGTCCCTACGGCCGCTGAGAACCATGCAAGCGTTCCAGGCAGCCATAGTCTCCGCATTCAGTCTCTTCAGACCCTTCACGACGCCCCCGACCTCTTTGCCGCCAACCATTACCCGGCAGCTGTACTCCTTGCTGCCGCCTGCCTCCCTGTCGTCTTTTACACATACGTACTGCACTGTGTTATCGACAGCGAGGACGCCGAGGCGCTCTTTTGGATGGAAGCAGTCGACTTCGTCTCGGAGTATGCGCTCAAGGCAGTCAAGGATACCGAGACGGCGTATGAAGTCTTCGCAGCGGGCAAAGTCGCCGTAACTGTCGACATAGATGGCGCCTATAACACTCTCTACGATGTCGGATAGGAACTTTGGCGCGTCTGTTAGGGCAAGAAGCTGCCACGGAAACCAGATATCGTTCTGCAAGCCTGCAATAATCTCCTCGCGAGACTGCTTATGCTGCTTCAGTGCGACATCCCTTTGCACATTAACCGCAATGCTTCCAGATCTTAAGAATTGCCACAGCGCTCGATGCTGAACTTCTGGTAGCATCGTGCTCTTGTTCGTTGCCTCCTCCACAATAGTCATCTCAAACATTCTGAACGCTAGGAACGATGCGTTGACCATCGCGCTTCTAATACCGTGCATCTTGTTATGCGGTAGGTTGGAGTCGTGCGCGTACAATCGTCTCGAGACTATGTAGTCTAGTACAGCATCTCCAAGAAACTCTAGTCGCTCGTACGAACTGTGCGTGTGCGTATTTGCGCCTCTGAACGAAGCGTGAGTAAGTGCTTCAAGCAATAGCATCTTCTTTTGAAATGTATACCCGACAAGCGTCTCGAGAGTTCTAAGATTGATCGATGCGGTGTCTTCCGGGGCAGCAGCGGTCAGAGTGGCGTTGGATACTGCTATCGGAGTCCATGCTTCGAGCGGAAGAAGTGTCTGTATGCATAGGAAGGCTTCGTCGAAGCCGCCGACGACGTACGAGGCGCCGATGAGAGACTCTACAACGTCTGCAATGAGCTTAGACGATCTCTCTATTTTCGTTGCAGCTGCAGGCTCGGTAGAAGCTAACACGTTGCCGGAATAGCGTGGCGACCACTTCGATGCTGTGAATCGCTTTGCAATGACAAACTTGTCCAGCCCCGCTGCTAGCGAAGCTCGAGCAAGGAAACCGTTGCTCACGATAGCTCCTTTTTTTGCCGTTAGATAACTCTCTGGCCAGTCGATATTGTCGGCCATCAGATGTGTCGATGCCACGAATTTGAGAATGCAATCTCCGAGAAATTCCAGTCGCTGGTAATTCTCATCGTCCGTCGCCGAAGCAGTGAGCGCTCTAATCATGATAGGTAGGTCTGTCGCATCGAACGCAACGGGCGCAAGCAATGTAGTTCTCAGAGTGTCTGCGAGGATAGCCACTGTCAGTCTGTGCAAGATGGACGGAAACAACACAGCGAACACCGAGTACGACGCAGGTAGCTCGTCTACGACACACTGCGAAGCAGCCAGCTCTTCAACCCGTGTATGGGCATCGTTTCCATCTACTTGGTTGAGGACCGGGTGTAAAAAGTCGCGCCGTTTTGGTAGCTTGACAAGCTGCAACAGTGGATTTTCTTCACCCGACGCCGCCTTGTGTGTGATCCTGGGAATGTATTTGCGAGCATCGTTGTCTTGAGAGATTAAGCCCCATTTCAACATATCTTGACGGCCATCACTGATAAGCGCTGTTGCGCGACGCACACCTTGGCCCCAATTTGCGTTTTGACAGTCGCTTAGTACGTGGCCCGAAGCGTCGCATGGTGTGAGGAGATATAGGAAGTCGCATCGTCCGCTTTCCATGCGGGATTGGAAGATGGAATACAGAATCTGGTAGGTATTGGACTGCAACGTAGCAATTTCTGTAAGGTAGCACTGTCAGCGGTGTGTATACTTTTACACGGTAAAGCAATGACAGATGATGTGAGGTGAGGGAATGGTTTGATGGAGCTGTGTCTTACACGTACCGGCTTCAACTAAGACCCTGCTTGGTAGAGAGACACTGCTAACAGTAAACGTCGTACTTTGACCCCAGTAAAGTTCAATGTCCGGAACAGCAGGTAACGCAGTCGGCAGAAGCATCAGCATGTGTATCGGCTCCTCCAAGACACCTCGCAAGGTCAACACTGTCTGGAAATAGACAGTTGGGTTGTCTCGCTGGCACTGGGCGATAGATGGCCATGGATCGAATGTTTGAGAGACCTTGATCAAGGATGCCATATTGTCCGGAATATGTGCATCTTTGAGTATAGTGTCCGTTTCTTGCCGTGCAGGTAGGAGATTGTCGTTCACTAGAGGTATATGTACGAGGTCAGTGTATGTCTCGCATGCAGTTCGTACATGGGACTCTCTTACCCAGCCCGGCTTTGTACAGCGCTGTGTACGCCTCGAAGGCTGCATCTTGCTTTGCCATGCGTTCGGTGACCCAAGTTGTCGAGCTATGAGCCGTCCGTACCGCAGAGTTGGGGACCGAGATAGGCAGCGTGACGCGAGCACTAATTTCGCCTCGTTCTGTCTCTGTAAAATCAAATTGCGGGCGTGAGTCGATGTAGGGACCAGAACCGAGAAGAGCACAGAAATGGTGAAGATGTTGTGATGCGTTGTCGAGTGTTAACAGGGCGCTGATACTCAGTTAATCAATACACTCACATGGGGACCTCAAGCAAACGTCTAGCGTATGCGGTGAGGTCAGAAGGGCACTGGAAGATTGCACTTACCCTGTTGCTGGGACCTCGAAAAAGCGTTTGCCCTCATCAGCTTGCAGTTCTCTCTCTTCTGCGTCTTTTACCTGCCGTTGATCGTCTAGATAAGCTTTTTTCATTTCCTCTTCGAGTGACTGCCACGTCTCCACTGGTCGACCACTGCCGGCTTCCGGAACGAATATGATGTGTTTAGACTCTTGCTTGCGCGCTCGACCACGCCGCTGGATGAAGCTCTTGAGGTTTTTGGGTCGCTCAAAGCAAATCACAAGATGGCAACTGGAAACGTCGATGCCCTCTTCTAAGACACTTGTGGCCAGTATGACGTTCAATCGACCTGTTCTGAACTGATCCAAACTTGCTTGTTGATTTCTTGGTTCCGCGAGAGTAGCGATGTTTGCCTTGCGTTTGCTGGACTGCGACGTGCCAACGAAAGTCCCAACTTTTAGCAAGCCCTTCGTGCGTGGATGGAGAGAGAGAATTTCAGCAAGCACGGCAACCCATGCACGCTGCTCGACAAAGATCAGACACGTAAACTCTGCATCCCCCGAAGATTGTGTGACGAGGGTGTCGATAAGGAGCTCTACTTTTTGGGCAAGATGCTCCAGTGATAGAGGTGTGCTTGCAGACCACTTATCGCCGGCGGGCAGAAGGCGTGTGAGGTAGTTGAGGAGGTAGCTTTTCTCGTCGACCGACAAGTCAAGTAGTTGTGAGTCGGACACACCTACCATCTGCGCGAACTTCGTCACGGTCTGATGCATGTACCATTCCATACAAGGTATGCCTAATTCCTGTGCCATCGCCTCTGCCTTAGTCAACAGAGACTTTAGCTGATCCCTGCAGTACGTCTTTTTGCTCACAGAGACCTTTTCTATCTGCTTTTGTACATCGTATCCATCTCGCCGCTGCTTCAGAAGCTCAAGCACGTACGGATCGTGGGATAGATCATAAGTCTGAAACGCATTTTGAAGAGCGGACAATATATGCGAACCTTTCGGTGTTTTTACCGGATAATCGACTCTAACGAGTAGAGGTTGATGAACGTAGCGCATGAGCTCAGATCGATGTATCTTCGGAGTCCTGGCAGTCGCGCAGAGGTTGCGCTCGATTTGTCGGAGATCTTCGGTGCTGACTTTAGATGTCTGGACGGGACTTGCACTCAAGCCAAGGATCTTGGGAAGGGTTTTTTTGCCGACTCGAGGCATGTAGAAATCTGACATGATGAGGTTCGCGGGATGATTGAGCGTGCAGTGGTGGGCTATAGACGGAATGGTCAGCCACGGGAACGCTACACAGCATATCAGCATGCTTACCTTCATCGAATATCAGCAAAGCCAATCTATCCATCTTAACAAACGCATGAGTCAAAGCATCGAGAAAGACCCGATGCGTCGATACCACAATCCGCACATTCAGCAGCACAGCATCCCAAACACTCTGCTCCGTCCAGTGGTCGACATCGTCCTTCCCACTGAGTAGCTGGATGCCATAACCCGGAAGATTAGCCTTGAAGACTTCGTACTGCTGTTCACATAGCGCGACCGTCGGGGCGAAAAACCACACGAGCTTCGTTATGTTAGATCGGATCCAATACTGGGCCTGCTGGACGCGCACCTTGTTCTCTTGACAAACTTCTAGTTCTGCGCGGGCTCGTTCTATAGCACTGGCATTTCTTTAGCTGTCTGGGTCGAAAATGAATGGGAAAAGTCACAGTACCTACATGTGCGTTTTGCCGCTGCCGGTATCCATCACGCCTACGTCTCGCGTTAGCCTTGATGAATCTGACGTACGAGACGCGTGATTTTCACGATGCCAGACGCGCCGCATATGTAGATTGACTTACTTAAGGAGTATTAGCATGATTCTACATACATGCAACTCTACTTTACCATATAATGTTTGACCTGAGACTCTCCTCCACCATCTCAGCCTGGTACGACCGAAGGCGAAACGGCGCATCTTGGACTCCATTTGCACCTGGGACCCCGTCAGTCACGATGGCTTCGGAAGACACCATTTTTGAGATTGAGCGTCGCGGTTATGTACCTGCTGGACACATGGTGGATCTGGGGCGGTGTTGCTAGGGCGAGATCGCGCTAACCACATTGGTGTTGGGCAAGGGCAAGGGCAAGGGCGCCTCGCGCAGCTTTGGATCTCACATCACAACGTATAAATACCAGAAAATGGGCACGTCACGTTTCACAATGCTGGAGGATGGTTTTAACGATGGGCATCTAATGGTTCGTTGTCGTAAATGCTGCATAATTCGTCTCGAGCCCAAGGCTGCCTAAAGCACTAGAGCAATGCATTTGGCTCGATGTTGCTCATAGCTGTGTGATCTTCCGCAATTAGGCCCATAGCCTCGACTCAGATGCACTGTGCCGCACAGTCGCATCATTTACAGGTTCGTCAGATAATCCTCGACCTCAGAAGGGCTCAGCTTCCTGAAGCGCGGGCCGACCGCACCCTCAACACCCTCGAAGCCGAGCAGCCTCTCCTCTGGTGGGCCAATGATGCCGATCTCGACCGTCTCGCCGTTCATCTCGCCTTCTATTGTCTCCTTGAGAGTGAGCAGCGCAATGTGGATGGCGTCCTCCAGCTCTAAGCCCTCGGTGTACCGCTTCTCCAAGAAAGTCTTCGCACTCGTTGCGCTCTTGCCAATCGCTGTGGCTTTCCATGGGAAGTAGCTGCCGCTGGGGTCGACCTGGTACAGACTCGGGCCACCCTTCAGGATGCCACCAGTCTTGTTGTTCACCTTCCGCTGCTCCTCGCTGCTCTGCTCCTCGCTTTTGCCCTCCGCATCTGGCTCGACACCCTCGTCCCAGCCAGCGATGAGCAAGCTGACACCGTACGGTCGCACACCACCTGACTGTGTAGCCTCTTGCATCACTCGCGCCACATCCTGCACTAATATCCTCGTGGGCGGGTACTCGTTGTAGACGCGCTTGTAGCCGGTGTGCGAGACTTTGCGAGCCTTGTCGACAAGAACGCGGTAGTCTGGTCCCATGCCGGAGTAGACCATGCCGATGTTGGGTGTTATGAGGCTGATCTTCGATGACGATTGCGAGTCGATGAGCGGCGAGGATGACTTCTTCTCTGTTGCGAGGACGATACCATTGGTGGCTGAATGCTGTCAGTCGCCGTATGTAATTACATGGTGTACAAACATACCCTTGATACCAAGCGATGTCACACCTTGGTTGACGGCGTTCAGAGCATACTCTGTAGGGATGTTAGTACCGAGACCTGGTTTTCGAGTGTCTTTCTCAGCACACACCTATTTGTACCAGCTTTCCGCTACCAAAAGTTAGCAAACAAATCTCAAGCGATCATGAGAGGCGTTGATGTTTACCTGGGTGAGAAGGTGGTGAGCGAGAACGAGTATCGGTCCGCCATGTTGAAGTTTGTGTGCCCTCAAAAGAGAGATCGAACGTTTGAGAGGAAAGGAAAAGGACGAAGTGTATAGTGGGGTGATGGTAGACGTTGGTATTGAAGCTGCTCGGAGCTGTAGCTCCAGGCAATCGATGGACGCGGCAACACATATCGTCCGTGCGCTCGGCGTCGGCGGCACCTGCCTTCCGGCCCTGGCGTCTTCTTTGTTCTCAAGCTCTCACAGGCGTTCTTCGACCGAATCTTCTCGTCCACTATTGTTCCACCACAACCTGCCACTGTGGCTTCACAGACTCCGAAAGACCTGCGAGGCTGTGCTGGACCAAACGCCGGTTAAGCGGATCGCTTAAGATGCATTTATTCCCCGCAACTTCTTGAATGATCACATCATCATCATTCAATAGTCCACATTTTCGCTGGTAATGACCGACATCGCTAATTAGAGCTTCGAAACTTCTTGACACCATAATCACTACAGGATGTCTTATTCTTCTGGATTCCAAGCGCCTGGAAGCTGGAGCTTCGATGACATACCCAAAAATGAACCACCGCCAACGGCTTCATCAACAGCGTCTTCGTCCTCTCAGCAACCACCGCGGACCTCCACCGGCGACGGCCAAGGAACACGGTCACGACGTACGCATTGGCCACCTAGACAGTGCAGGATATGCCTAGAGACCGTTCAGCCTACCTTCAATGCTGCGTCCGATAATCTCCCCGGCTTCTTGCAGTCCCCAAATGTGGTCTATCAAGACGAAGGCGGCCGCTTGATTCGACCATGCATGTGCAAAGGCTCCTCCAAGTACGTCCACGACGCTTGCTTGCAGGCCTGGCGACACGCCGATGCCGGCTATGCAAAGCGAAACTATTGGCAGTGTCCTACTTGTGGTTTCAAATACCGCCTGGCACGTCTGGGAGCTGGTCGCTTCATTGGAAGTGTTGGTAAGTAATGAGGTCTTGGCGGCCTCCATTTCAAATGCGAAACTAACCGCATAACTAGCGGCTCAAGTTGCGCTCACCGTGATCATCCTCTTCGTTTTCATCTTCGTACTAGGCTTTGTGGCCGACCCCATCATAGGTCTTTACGTCGATCCATGGAGTTACATGCCTTGGAACAGCTGGTCGAGACCGAGTTACGGCTACTATGACCTGGATGACGAGCCGGCAACGTGGTACGAGCACTTCGCCAAAGGCTTCGCCAGCATGGGTGTCCTTGGTTTCCTCAAGGTCCTCGTTGCCAGCCCGTTCTCCTACTTTCGTTTCGGGGGCGGAAGCCGCAGAGCCTCCACTGGTCGAGAACGAGCCGAACAAGTCAGTTGGTTCATCATCCTTATCGGGGTCGCCACGTTTCTTACAGTATGCATTGCCATCAAGCACTGGTTTGAAAATTCTTACTTACAGTCAATAGGCAGTATACAAAGGAGTCCGCGCCTGGAGCCGCCGAGCTCTCGAGCGAGCCGGTGAGCGAGTTATGGACGTCCAGAACGATGATGATGACGAAGAGTAGCCGAGCGCCCACTGTGTTGTAATACATCAATACCCTCAGCAGCCATGGTTCCGCCAGAGCATATACCTCATGTGATGAGCCACGCGATGAGCCACGCACTTTCTTAAATTGCCACATGTTACTCCTCAATACGGTGTCAATTAGTCTACGTGCGAAGATCGAACAGCTTCATGAGAGCCTCTGCGACATTGTGCGTTTTGTACTGTTGCTTCCTGGACCGTGTCGCTCCTGCCTTTGGCTCTTTACTTTCTCGGTCTTGCCTGCTTCGTGCAACGCTGTATGGCCTGAACGAGAAATTGCCGTTGGCACATGCAATGTTTTGCGAATGCCTACATGTGATATGTGGGCTTGTCACTACATCTCTCGCGTCAAGGCTCTTCCACTTCCGTAGCTTGCAATGCTCAGCAGAGATTTACAAGTCCTCAAATGACTTTCACTGAATTGAGCCAAGTACAAACATCTTTTGAAAGTTGCTACATCTTCCGTCTATCACCCTACCCCACAACACACTCTCGCTTTCAGCAACACATTGCTAACCTCTATATTGTCACCCCACTCATCCCCAAATTTCTCCAAACATGGGAAGACACAGAAGAGAAATTGATGCTCCGACGAGTTCATCTCTTCGTCATCGTCCGCCATACTATCCAAATCGTTGACTGACTCCATTCTTCGCTCATCAAACCCCACGTTGCAGAAAAGAAGCACCTGGTACCGCGCCTTCTGCAGCACCAGCATCCGCTGTAACTCAGCCGCAGCACTCAATATACCCATGAGCGCAGAATGCGCGTGCGGCGATAAAGTGACAGACGTCAGCGTGAACAAGAAGTGCGTGATTTCTGCGGCCATGCGATGCAGCACATCGTTCTTTCCGCAAAGCAGCTCTTCGTTCTCGTCGAGCAAGCGGAGCGTTGCACGCCTCCAATCACGATATGCAGTCCCAGTGTCTCTCATATTCTCCGCGAATACTCGCACGGCACCCGACGGCCCACTGTTTGGGAGTCCCAGTACAAGCGGCTCCTCGAAGATCTGCATCATCGCGCTGGACACAACGGCCTGATACAGCGCAAGACGGTCGGTACTTTCGATGCACTCGTAGGCTGGCGCGAGGCAGCGCAGCCTCCTCACTGTCTCAACCGGTAAATTCTCGACATCGAGCCTAGTCTTCCTGAAATTCGATATCACCCATTCTCGAATACGGTTCGCGAGCTGCTTGAACGCGTCGACGAGTTCGGCGTCTGTGGCTTGTGCGTCGGTCCGCGTGAGGGTTGAGATGCTTGATTTCAGCGAGAGGAGTTGGGCGAGGCGGGATTGGGATTCTTTTTCGGTGGCGTGGAGGCGGGATCGGAGGACGTCTAATTCAAGATCGTCGTATGATAAGGCGCGTGTGGTGTTTGGATGGCGTGCGGTGTCTTGGGAGGATAGTTGGTCTTGGAGGTGTGCGAGTTTGGAGCGAAGATTGTAGTTTTGGCGGAGGAGGTCGTCGTGTGAGTGGGATGGAGATGGGCGATAGTCTGCTGTGTCGACAGACTTCGGGCTACTTCTGGAGTCTGACCAGTGCTCGAGGTTCTCATCGTGCATGTTGAGATCGATTGTGGTCACAGTCTGAGGAGCTTGATGTGCGTCCTCGGACGACTGGCCATGCTCCTGGCGCGAGTCACCAGGTGTTTGCCGGTTTTCATGCCGGTGTCGTCGAGACTCCTCCAGCGCTTCTCTCAAGGCATTTTGTTCTTCCCTAGCAAGGCTCAAAGCCCTCTCGAGCTCTGCTACCTTCTCTGCCATGCGCGTGTCTACCATCGTGACATCCGCGCCAGTCTTGGAGTCGCCATCGAGCGCGACATCTTGGAGAGTAGGTGACCTGCCAGGCACTGCGGCATCTCCACTCCGACGCCTGAGTATATCGTTGAGGTTGCGACGACGCTGGACGTCCTCCTTCCTTTCGCTCGATGAGGCTATGGCAGCTTTTGGGGGCGGGCTGATCGTGCTCGTGGACGGCTTCGAAGTCTTCGAAAGCAATTTCTTGCTATTTTTGACATTGAAACGGTTCGCGAAGTCTAAGTAACTCAGTGATCGCGCAAGGAGGTCATGTCGCTTTGGGAGCTTACCGGAGCTCTTCTTCTCTCCAGTCATTCTCGCATTCCGAAGTTCAGCCGCCCATCGCACGAACCTCAGCAATCAGTTCAAGCTTCACCGCATCATCTGACGCTCCAGGCACCACTACAGCGACGATACCCAGCCATGCATGAGAGCCTTGGCCCCGCATGCCGCAGCCGAGCGAGGCTGACGATCGTCAAGGTACCGCAGCTAGCCTGACGCCTCACAGGCTTCAGCCTTCATGCTTCACATCGCGCCCCATTTGAGATGGCCAGGCTCCCAATGCTTCCAAGGCAGAAAGATCGATGACCTCGCGCCCTCATCCACTCCTTTGCCAGCGCCTCTCCATGACCTTGCGCATTGGACTGCCCGCCGTAGCCCCGCGTTTGGCCCCCACGCGACCCTGTAAACGCGCTTCCGAATGACGAACAATTCGGTCCAGCACATTGATCTGCGTATCATGAACGGCGCGCTACCTTTACGAGGGAGCAATGTTCCCTACGCGTTTAGCGCGGGTGCCAATGCTAGCATTGCGACCAGCATAACTGCGCCTGTAGCGAGTGCTACGCAAGACAGGTTGATCGTAGGCGTAGATTTTGGCACAACTTATAGTGGTGCGTAGAGATGTAGACGGCTGCTACAGATGTCAAGAAGCTGAAGTCGTCCAGGTGTGGCTGCTGTCTACTCTGCAACCCCAGATGACATTGACATAATCAAGACATGGCCAGGAGGAAATGGTGCGTATAGCAATTGCTGAACATCTTCACCGAGCTTATTGAAATCAGGCATCACAAGCGATAAAGTGCCCACTGAGATCAGCTACTGCAAGGTCCCTCCCAAGAACGGCTCAACTTCCTCCCTCGAGTCATCCGCGATACCAGCGCAAACCACAAAATGGGGCTTTCAGTTCAAGCCAGAAGAGGCGCGCCTCCGTTGCATAAAGCTCTTCCTCGACAAGAACCAAAAGCTACCACATTTCGTCTCGCCTCTCGAAACCGCTGCACAACTCCGGAAATATGACAAGACGGTTATGGAAGCAGTCTCAGACTATCTGGCGCAGATATACAAGCACACGATGGAGACCTTGATACGAAGATACGGCGAGACGTTCATGAGCTTGACCAAAGTTCAATTCATCTTGACGGTCCCTGCTGTCTGGTCGGATTCGGCGAAAGATGGGACTCTGAAGGCCGCTGAGAAGGCTGGCATGGGCAAGCGACACGAGTTGCAATTAATTTCAGAGCCTGAAGCTGCGGCTGTCTATACATTGAAGGCAATCCAGCCAAATCATCTTCAGATAGGGGACAATTTTATCGTTTGCGACGCTGGTAAGATTTGCTACTTACACATTTGTGAGACCTCAGCTAATCGTTCACAGGCGGCGGTACCGTAGATCTCATAGCGTACAAAATCACCCAGCTGAAACCTCTTCGTGTCGAAGAAAGCGCTGTAGGCACAGGCGGTCTCTGTGGCTCCGCATTCCTCAATTATCGCTTCGAAGACCACGTCAAGCGTCGAATCGGCACTGAGCGCTACCAATTGATGCGCGAGAAGAAGGGCAAGACATGGAACATGGGCTTGAAGTACTTTGAGGAGTTCGTGAAGCGAAATTTCAATGAAGAGGAGCACGCTGAAGTCAACGTACCGTTTCCTGGCTTACCGGACGATGAAGAAGCTGGGCTGGACTCAGGCTTCCTTGTCATGAGCGCAGAACAAGTCAAAGAGATCTTCGATCCAGTGGTCGAGGAGGTCATCAACTTGGTGGAGGGGCAAGTGAACAGCATACGGCAGAAGGGTGGTCTGGTATGCGGCATCGTACTTGTGGGTGGCTTCGGGCAAAGCAACTATCTTTACGGCCGGATGAAAGCACACTTCAACAGCGCACCGCCACCGCCTTATACCGAGAGACCTACACACGCCGTCGCACATCATGCTTCTCAGTCCGTTGAGATCTACCACCCAATACATGCCTGGACAGCAGTCGTACGAGGCGCAGTACTGAGAGGTCTAGAGGGCAGTATGGTTATCAGCAGACGGAGTCGGTGGCATTATGGCACTTCTTATGCGACTGTATTTGACGAAGCTAAGCATCCGATCTCAGACCGGTACTGGAGTCCACTGTGGGAGCGATGGATGGTCAGCGACCGAATGCAATGGCACATTGGAAAGGTATTCCTTCACTTCCTTCAGTAAAGTCCCAGCAACTAATACTCCACAGGGTGCACAAGTCTCCGAATCAACCCCTATATCCTTCCACTACACGCGCAACTTCCGACCCGGTCAATCGCTCATTGTCGAAGACGACCTCATCGCATGCGACGCCGAAACTGCACCCGACTCTTTCCGCAAGGGATTGATCAATGTGTGCACGCTTACGACCGATTTGAATACTGTGCCGATGAGCCTGTTTACGCGATTGACGACGACGAAGGGCGTGGAGTTTGACAATCTGGATTTTACGCTGGATATGCGGATTGAGAGTGCGGGGTTGATGTTTGAGCTTAGGGTGGATGGGGTGAGGTATGGGAGTGTCGAGGCCAAATTCCACTGAATAGACAACGCCGAAAGACGTGGCACGATCTAGCAAGACTTATACGCTAAGTAAAAATCAAGAAGGAGAAGCCAAGAGGAGGTTTCATAGTGTGCAAGGCCGACAATGTGACTTCGCGTTGATGTGCGCATGATGTAATTGTGACAAGCGGCCTGGAAACTTCGTACCCTCGCGATCCAACGTAGAGACTCTCCAATTCTTTCTCGTTCGCTCAGAATTCTCTTTTCCCAAACCACACATTTAAAAATCCGAGATGTACTCATTAAGGTCCAACGTCAATGTGACGCATCGAGTAATTACCCACTGTCGTCATCGTACCCCAACGGCCTTTCGATATTTCATAACGTCAAAACCTCTTTCCACTCTCACCTCTTCACCACAACTTCACATACGAACCCAAGAAAGAACACGACAAATCACAAACCAGCTACATAAATCATACGCAACCATGTCGAACAACCAAGATCTCGAGCTCAGCCAAGTCTTCGATGTCAAGGACAAAGTCGCTCTCGTCACGGGAGGAGGCAGCGGCATCGGCTTGATGATCACACAGACACTAGCTGTGAACGGTGCCAAGGTCTACATTGTGGGACGCACGGAAGAGAAGCTCGAGAAGGTGGTTGAAGCACATGGCAAGGGCATTGCTGGGCAAATCATACCTGTTGTTGGAGACATCTCGCACAAAGAAGGCGTTGCGTAAGTTGAGTAAGGATGTGGTGTAGAGCCGTCGCTAATAATTTTTCAGGAAGCTGGTGAAGGAGATCGAAGCAAAGGAAAAATGCCTCTGCATCCTCGTCAACAACGCCGGCATCGCAGCAGGCAAGACCAGCACCCACGCCGAGCAAGGAACAGAGTTCAAGAAGAACCAATTCGAGCCAACCTCAGAGAAAGAGTGGCTGGACACGTATCAAACCAACGTAGTCGGTCCCTTCCTCATGAGCACCGCCTTCCTGCCCCTCCTCGAGAAGGCCACAGAGAGGCACAAGGGCTACTCCGGAACCATCGTCAACATCAGCAGTATCTCGGGCCACATCCGCATCTCGCAGGACCACTTCTCGTATAATGCGAGTAAGGGCGCGCTTATTCATTTGAACAAGATGCTAGCTGCCGAGATTGCAAAGAATGGTATCAAGGTCCGTATTAACAGCATCGCGCCTGGAGTGTTCCCGTCCGAGATGACCACGGGCGAGAGCCGCGATGATAATCAGAAGTCGGAAATGCCGAAGGAGAAGAAGGAGGGGTTGCCAAGTCAGCGGCCCGGGAACGATCGCGATATGGCGGCTGCGATCTTGTTTGTTGTGGGATGTCAGTACCTCAATGGCCAGACTGTGACTGTTGATGGTGGCTACGCGATTCAGGCTGGCAATTGAGGGGACGGAAAGGCAGGTCGATGTAAATATGATTCACGAGGACAAACAGATATTTCAACAGAGCACTGGGCTCTGAAACAAATCCAATGAAGTTATGAATAAGATTTCGTGCTGAAGAATCACATACATAAATAGCCATTTGATATTGCGTCCAAGAGTGATGCCGACTTTACATTCTTGGCTTGGCAATTGTCCGCATCTCGACCAAACCCATGAAGTATTCATTCGTAGCAGGTATCGCCCAGTCGGAGTGATCGTCAACGAGTATTCGCATTTTACTTAATTTCATGCCGTGATCAGGCTCCGCGAAATACGAGTGTTCGTTTCAGCGCGCACGTTGTGTGAGCTGAACAACAGCAAGAGCGTCGGAAAAGGAAAGTGCTACAACCATGGCTTTCCTACTTACTCGCCATTCTTTCCCCTCCTTCGCCAATCAACAATTTTCACAAAAGATTGTATCAATTATGCGCATCTCCATCTTCAGTGTCTTCACGCTGCTGTCCAGCACTCTGGCGGGAGACTGCGGTCCAGCCAACAACAACCAAGTCTGCGCCTCGATCGAATGCTGCAGTAACCAAGGCTGGGTACAGGTGCCATACTCGGGCCTTTCACTGACATGCATTCAGTGCGGCACCTCGCCCACCCACTGCGCCTTTCCATCCTGCCTCATCCAATTCTCGGGCTTCTCATCACCATGCCAATCCCCCTATCCAACAACCCTCCAAACATCAACATCCACCTCACCATCTTCCCCCTTGGGATTTGGGAAGTGCAATGTGATGGACAAACCAGGCGAGATGGGGGGAGGAATTGAGATAGCTGGGAGGGGAGAGACGTGTGGGCCAATCGTGGGGAGGAAGTGTGTTGTAGTGGGAGTAACTTTTGTGGGCTGGGCGAGGAGTTTTGTGGGAGTGCGAATTGGTGTCAGGGGAGGCTGGGGGCGTGCGATAAGGAGAGGGTGAGAGAGGGACGAGCGCCATACTTTGATGTGATGAAGGAACAGAGATGGCAAAAGTCTAGTTGCATTGCTCCCACAAAAATCTGCCAGGAGAGTTTGTAACGAACTGGACACATTGAAGTCCAGCATCACAGCACCATCGACCAACATGTGACACACACAGCCAACTCACCAAACAACCTAACCTCTTTCTCCGCCCTCAAAATACTCCCTCAAACACAAGACCATGCCCCGACACGCAAATCCATATCCCACCCTCCTCCTCCGCGGCTCAGCCTCCGTCCTCAAACCCAACCACATAACGCGCTACATCTACCCATCCCTCTGCGGCTACCCTTTATCCAGCCTGCGTCTCCAAACTCCCACCGACTCGACGCAGCGCTCACGCCCGTAGGGCTCATTGTCATGGGTACAGACGGCCACACGTTCCTAATCGTGACGCGCGCATATCTGGCCCCCCCAATAAATGCGACTTCGAACTCTTGGCCAAGAATGACAGCGGACAGCTCGGACGCGCGATGACTAGAGTAACGCGGTATGCGGGCAACACTGTACTCGAGAGCGGGAAATTTGCGCTCAAGGGTTACGCTGGCTTGGTGTATATGATCAAGCGCAAGTCGAGTATTCTGCTTGAGGGAGGGGGGTTTGGCATCGAGGAGGAGAAGTATGTGATTGAGTGCGAGAAGTGGAGGAGCTTGATCCCGCCGACGGAAGACGGGGGAGGGCATGATAGCTGGTGGATGAGATTGCACGTACGTACATTTATCGAGGATAGACAGCGTAGCGTTTTGATGAGACTAGAACTTATACCAAGGTAGCTAAGATCGCGCGGTTTTGAGCGCGGTGGATAACACGGCGGAGTTGGGTGTTGTGCCGTCTATAGTGAAGTGGTAAGACGACCGGCAACATCAACGCACAACAGCAAATGACAGTAACATACTGCGCAGGTATCCCAGACCAGACATCTCCTCTCTCGCAAAATTCCATCGCACTCCTCCCAAACCCACCTCAAAGTTCATGAACGACTCCTGCATGATCTGCGCCAAAACCTGGTTCAAAGAAAGCGAGTATGTATGCGAACTCCAATGCGGACACTTTCTCTGCCTCGAAGACCTGACTGAGCTCGTCGACATGCGCGGCGGTACGCAGCCCTCTCCCATCCTCCAGTCCTTGTGTCAACTAATCGAATCTGCAGGCAGAGGAAACATCGAGTCCTACGAGACCGATCCCAACACCCGCTTCTTCCGCTGTCCAGAATGCAAAGCCATCAACCCCATACCCATCGACAGCGCAGACATAACTCGCCCGGACGAACTCGCTTGATGGCGTTGGAAGATCTGCAAGCGCAGGCTCAAGAAAGAAACGAAGGATTACTGGCTCGCGTGACTCACGACGCTGACGCTGGATGGCTGGCACGCTGAAGTGCTTGAGTAGTGGGATCACAATCAGCAGAACGATCGCATCAAAGTGTATGTGAGATATGAAGATGCAGTGCGCTTCATGGAAGTGCCGAAGAAGATACGGGGAATACTGCCGTATGGATTCAGCCTTGACAATCCGGTCAGAATGAGAGAAGGGGTGGTGTTGGGGGAGGCGTTGAGGGCAAGATTAAAGACACTTTCGAGGGAAAAGGGGAGGGTGTCTAATACGGTGGACTTGATTGAGCATTTGAAAGCTATTGGAAAGAAGGCGGTAAAGCCTTGTCTAGTGGGCGATAAGGAAGCGCGTTTGGGAAATAAGATGTGGCGTGGTGGAAGGGTGTGAGAGGGTTGATGTTTGATCCTTGAATGTTCTTGGTATGTTCGTTGTAAAGTTGGCCTCTATCTTATGTCCGTAAGCTCAAGTACCTGTGATCCTAAGCTAGGTAGCCATGGTCATATGAGCAATATACACAGTATCTATATGCGCTTATCTTGCTTGATATCGTCGACTCGCTTCTTTGACCATGTGAACCATGCAACGGCCATTGCCACGAGCAACACCAGTATTGTCGTAACTTCGTTATAAGTAAGCGCACTTGATCCACGTGGTAGTCAGAGCGACGGGTCCTGCTTCGCGTCTCCGAGAGGAGGGATCTGCTGGTTGAGGTAGGCTTCGAGATGATCGATCTCCTCTGGATCTGCGGAATGAACTAGGTTTCTAGGGCTTTTAGCATACTACTTTCCAGAAGATGGGTGACTTCATACTTGTATGTCCTGAAGTCGACCTTGTATCCATGCTTGGTCAGCTCATCGGCAGACAGCTTTCCCCACTTGTGCGCAACAACCTGGTCGGCGTCGCCGTGGCCCATGAAGATTGGTGTGTTCTGGTTGGGGCTGCTGTCTGGGATCATGTCCTTGATCTTCTTCTGCAGCAACAGGTAGCAGCTCAGCCCGAAGATGCCGCCCAGCTGGTTTTTGTATGTGACGCCAGACAGCAGCGACATGGCGCCGCCCTGCGAGAAGCCTCCGATGACGATGCGGTTCGCGGGAATGCCCTTGGCGATCTCCTGGTCGATAAGCCCGTGGAAGTAATCGCAGGACTTGTTGATGCCGGCCTCGTCTTCTTCACGGGCGTCGAGCGAGCTAAGGGACTTGATATCGTACCAGCCGGGCATTTTCATGCCCATATTCTTCACATGGCGTCAGCTACAACAACGTGATGTGGACAGGCTTGGGGACTATGTACCAAAGTGATGGGGATGTTCGGCGCATTCGGAAATATGAACCGGACTTCCTCAAACTTGCTTCGTCGCCGCCAGTTCTCCGCGAGAAAGATCCTACACACAGTCAACACCGACGCGCTTTAGCAAACACTAGACGCGTACCAGCCGGCCCCGCTATCTCCAAGTCCATGGGCAACGATGACGGTGGCGGTGTGTCTCTTTAGGGCAGGAACGATCAAGGGTTTAGCAGCAGCCATGTTGGAGATAGATACGGGATGTCTAGATTGATGGTCGAAAGAACGTGGGGTAAACTCTATCGGAGTTTGGCAGAGTGGAGCTAAACCTCGGTACGCTAAAAGTGTTCCTGCATGAAGTCAGGCCCAAGCGCCAATCAGATCAAAGACGTCATTCGTGGTGAGCGCGACTCGCCCCTGCCACACGCGTGCTTCACCTTCATGTTCACTCTCACTCTCACTCTCACTGTATCCGATTGTACTAATACTATCGATTTCTGCGTCGCCACTATCTATTAGTTCTTCTTGCCCATCTGCTCTTGCCAATCTTGATACCGCCACACCAATCTGTCTCTCGCACTTCGCCTACTTCGGGGATCACTCGCCTTACCAAGAAATCCTCAAATCTCTTTCAGACCACTCACAATGGCGAGAGCTACCAGGAGCTCTGCTGTCAAGGCTGATGCCGCGATTGCGCCTCTAGTTAAAGAGCAAGAGCCGGTACAGCTCTCGAGTCCACCAGCAAAACCCGATCCAGCCAATGCTCGAAAAAGGAAGGCCGTCAAGCTCGAGGACAACGCTTCACCAGCAAAGGTGCTTGTCACCCCAAAAAGCACCAAGAGAGCGAAGAAGAATGCCGTCAAGAAAGAGGAAAACATCAATGACTTGCCCCATGGCCTGGGCGCTATTCCAGAGTTACCTCCTCAGGAGCCCAGTTCACCGAAGAAAGCCACTAAGCCGAGGAGGCCCGCCAAAGCGAAGAAGCCAATCAAAGACGATGTCGACGAACTTGTAGGCAAGGCACTCACCACCACCGACGAGTCACCTAAGAAGAAGGCCAAAGCAAAGAACAACTCATACGGCCTCACACCAGGTCAAACACCCTACCCCAACTGGCCGCACCCTACCAAGGAAGAGTGTGAAGAAGTCGATCGTCTCCTGTCTGCTGTCCACGGCAAAGTCGAGGCGCCTAAGATCGTGCCCGTCCCCTCCCTCGATGTCGCAGGCTGTGGCGAGGTCCCGTCTGTACTCGATGCACTTATCCGCACGCGGCTCTCAGCAGCAACATCCGGCACCAACTCATCCCGCGCCTTCGCTGGCCTAGTCAAGAGGTTCGGCATTCTGGAGTCCGGTATCGGCAAGGGCAGCGTAGACTGGAACAAGGTGCGCCTCGCCGACACGAAAGACGTGTTCGAAGCGATCAAGAGCGGCGGACTGGCAGACGTGAAGAGCAAGGATATCAAGAAGATACTGCAGATGGTATGGGAAGAGAATCAAGAGCGCAAGAAGGCGCTGCAGTCAAACAAGACAGAAGCGGCCGGCGAGACCAACGAGCCAGCGCAGGAGAAGGAGCAGGAAGTCGAGAAGGCAGAAAACGACATCATCTCCCTCGACTATCTACACCTCTTGTCTAACGACGAAGCGTTCTCACACCTCACCCGCTATCCCGGCATCGGCCCCAAGACCGCATCATGCGTATTGCTCTTCTGTCTACAACGCCCCTCCTTCGCAGTCGACACGCACGTCTTCCGCCTCTGCACATGGCTCGGCTGGGTGCCGCCGCCCGGCGACCCTGCAGGTCTTGCGCCAGGCGTCAAAGGCACATTCACCGGGCCAAACCGCAACAGCACCTACGCACACTGTGAGGTCCGTGTGCCAGACGAGCTCAAGTATCCGCTCCATCAGCTGTTTATCAGGCACGGCAAGAGCTGTCCACGCTGCAGGGCCATCACCGGAGAGAGTAGCGAGGGCTGGGACGAGGGCTGCCCGATCGACCACCTGGTGCAGCGGACAGGGGCAAAGAAAGGAGGAGAGGGCGGTAGTCCTAAGAAGGCGGGCAATGCGAAGAAGGGCAAGGGCAAGAAGAAGGTGGAGAGCGAGGATGAGAGCGAGGAGGCGTTGACGCCTGTGAGTGATGGTGCGGAGAGTAGCGAGTTGAGTGATCTGGTCAGTGATGCTGAAGTCGAGCCTAGTGAGGCTGAGGAGAGCGACGAGGAGTAGGAGGGTAGTGTGGGTATCTTCGTGCGGAAGAGTACATTGCGTTCGCCCTCGCTACAGCACCTTTGTCAACTTCCAGCTCATCGCGAGACCGCGCACATTCCCTTCGATCCACGAGCTGTTATACGAGCTAGCATAGCATAACATCATCCATCAACATTCACATCAATTTCCACCATCATATAAACTTTCCACCATCATATAAACATTCAAATGTCTCAACACCACATCACAAACACACGACTCATCCCCCCACCCCTCCGTGCTCCCACCTTACTCGCTTCCTCGTCCCACACTCCACCCCTTCCCCGTGCGCCGTCCTCCGCAATAACTGCCTATTCGAGCCCGTTGCCCGTCGCCGTGGCGTCATACCGTCACGGTTACACCCGCGATCGCACAGCAACCGTCGGCGATGGATATGAATAGAGGCAAGTAGATGGTTGTAGGGAAACGCCACCAATGTGGCAGGCGGGGCGGGTGTAGTTGTTGAGTGTGTGGGCGATGGGTTAACGGGGATATGGACGAGTTGGGTGGGGTATGCGATGGTTCTTTGGTGCTGTGGTTGAATTGGGAAGAGGGGCAGGGTAGGAGGTGCAGATGGTTTTGGTCGTGTGTATGATTATGCAATGCAATGTAATGCGATGTAATGCGGTGGTTGTGTTTGAAACTGCGTTGTGATGCTGTTTGTCTTTCTCCGATATCCAATGCTGTATTTGTGTTTGAAACATCGTCTGCTTATATTTCCGAGATGACAATGCATGTACAGTGCTGATATATGCATCGAGCCGTGCGTATTCGCATTCCCTACAAACACACTCGCATATCTGCGACCAGTTTGTTCGACAAGGAAAGTAAAGCGCGCAGAACGCGTACCTGCCGGTGCATTTAATTAGTAACGGCACGATACATTATCGCTCAGCGTCTGGTGACCAGAAACAATGCACCGACCTCGAGGGTTCCAAATCCGTGCACCCATCATCACTACAGTTCTCGCCGAACCGAAGATAGCACAAACGTTTCAATCAAGAACACAACACCACTCCCCTTCACATTTGCCGTACCACGTCCTACCCCCCAGGATCCCCGGCCCCACATCCCCTCGCACATGCAGCGTGACTCGGCACCGGCGCCGAGTTTAGCAATCGCACAAACTTCCAGCCAGGATCATTAAGAAAGTAGCGTAGCACGAGACTCGAGGCTCGCTGCATACATTGGTCCCACTAGCTCATGGGACCACTAGCATGTCGATACCCGTAGCTTCACGGGTATCTGCATCTTGGCTATGCAGTCGCTGCAGGAATCGGAAAATGCGCCGAGGCACGCGCTTTGACTGGCGTGTGTTGTGAGGATAGATATTGATGACGCAGCGATTGCAAAACGGTGTGATGAGAGTTGAGCTTGGTATTGGTAGGAACTGTGGCGTTTTCTCGTGGTTGGGTGTGGGCCTAAAAGGGCGTCATCTCTGCGGTGCTAGGAGTTCTGGTATTCTAGGCTGTCAATTTGTGAGTGATGCGAATAACGCAGGAGTTTCCATGTCATGTCACCTGATCAAGTTTTGCCCTGCGGCTGGCTGCTCCTGACAGCCGAGTGGCTGTTTTCTGACAGCCCGTATACGTCGCCACAGTAGCAAGCACCAACGTGCGATCAGCAGCTCCGTGTATTGGTGGCCAAGCCACTGCAGTGTACAGAACGTAGTATATGTTGTGCGAGCACGTTCGTGACTGGACGCGGCACGCCATGGTTATACAGTTTCGACTGCATTGTACTCAGGGGCTGAAGACATCGAGAGGCTAATTTGAGCCTCATAGATTTGTGCTATGCTGCGAATTACTGCAGGTCGGCTTTGTGCAGCGAACTGCCGACCGGCTAGAAACAGAGTCCGTAATGCGAATGGGATCGACCTGGCTCCAGACAGGCCAGGAATAGTACAAGAGATTATCATAATCATGATTCGTTGACTCTCAAAGAAATGAACACCTCGCCAAGATAAAGACAACTTGTGAAGACTCCAAAGAGAAGACACAAAGACGTACGGACTCGTACAAGAGATGTTTGACTGAAAGCCGATCCAGCGCGATGCCGGTCACGTCTCCATAACTCCAAGAAAAGAAGATTATCCGCGATCCAGGGTGCTTCAAAGAACTCCGAGTGTACAATGGTTGCGCAAAAGATTGGAAACCTCTATAGTGCTGTTGCGAGAATGGTAGACGTGTATGCGCAGAGGTCGGCGATCGTTCTCAATAAAGATCGGCAGCGTAACAGCAAGATGGCTATAGCTACAATGGTCGCTGTGGCACGAATGCTGCTCGGCGAAGCAGCTGCAAAGAGAAAAAATGCCTCATCCCAGAAGTACTAGTAAAATGTTGTTAGCGCGATGTCGCCAATGCACGAGCAAGTGCAGCGTACCTTCCCAATTCCAGTCCTTCATGACGCCCAACCAGTGCAACCGCCCTTTTACAGTGAATTCGTCCTCCAGCAGTTCTGTGCCCCCATTTGGAGACTGCCTTCGCCTAGGCGGCTCGAGAATGACCGGACTCTGCATTGGTATGGTGTACGACGACAGGGAGTCATTCGCCCTTCGCTTTGGCCCGGGTTCTAACCAGCAGAAGTCGCCTTCAGGCTGCAGGTCTTCGAAGAAGGAATCGAAGTCGCGTTTGAGCGGTGGATTGGGTGGAAAGCTGACGCCTTGCACATCGTCGAGCATCTTGCGCTCTGCCTCGTAGGCGTCGCGCCGACACCATACTTCCTTGGTGACGTCCAGTGTCTTTTCCAGAATACCAAGTTTCATGCGTGATTGCATCAGATCCCAGCGTTCTGCAACCCAGTCGCGGTCTTCTTGCTCCATGACCTCGCAGCCTGCGGCCATGAGGGGATAGATGTGCACGATGATGGACCTGGATCGTGGTTCAACGGTAGCTAGTTCGCAAAGAACTTTCTTGGCGAGCACTCTTGAAGATTGTGAGGGAATTTCGGGTACGGCCTGATGAAGGTAAAGCAGGGTAGCATACTGATATGCCATCGCAGTCTTGATTGAGTCGTGTGGGCTTGTTGTTTCGTCCTCTGGATCTTCAATGAAGGACGGCGGCGACCACTCTTCAAGCTGTGTCTTCAGTTGTAGGGCTAGCGAAATGATACCTGGTCCGTTACCGTCGGTCCTCCGTACCCTCCTGACAAGATTCGCTACGCGACCGATGATGGGGAAAAGCGTATGAGCGCAACCCATTAGAGGGTCCAGATGAGGGTCTCTCTCGCCGTTGGCATATATGTTCTCGTGTACGAAGTCGACGTCATTACTTTCGTCGTCGTCTGCAGAAGTCAAGCGCGCAATAACGTCCATATAGATCCATGTATTGCACAAAAACTTCAGTCGAGCCCATTCCTCGCCTTCTTTAGGCGTTTGCCGATGTTGTACAAGTGCCTGGTTGATCAGGATCTTGGCACCCTTGATGTGGTTGATGCCAGTGCTGATGTGCTGATCCCATGATTCGGAAAAAGCAAGCACGAGCGTCGTTGAAATGGCTGCGTCGAAGCGCATGTTGCCAATTCCTGCGGCCAGCGCATGAACAGCATTGCGCATATGGTCGATTCCTTGAATACGCATGGAGGGTATGTCTTTGCTCTGGTGGAAAGACGTCATGGATGCAATGGCATGATAAAGCGCAGGACAGTCGCGCGCGAGTGGCCAGACGAGGGTTCGCCAAGGGTTCTCCGTGGGGCCATCCTTGACGGACAGTACGCCACACGTGTCTCTATCGTATCGTCGCGTGAGGTTTTCTGGTGAAGCGAGGGAGAATTGTGGTTGCACGAACATAGGCAGATCAGGCGAGTTCGATGTAGAGCTCGATGAGGCGGAAGATGTGGGGGATGGTAGTCGCATGACCCAAGCCTCCGGATCGAGATTGAGATTACGCTGTATCTCCTCAATGTCGTCGTCCGCGGGCGGCTCTGCTGGTGGTGTCAGACCAGTAGGTTGATAAAAGGCCTCATGTTGTGAGATGAACGAGTTGTATTCCTCTGGCGTAGCACTGAGATCAGTTCCTGGTTGCAACAAGTCTATGAGCTGTGGTGACTGTCTTGAGGAGACGCTCGATGGTGCAGTCTGCCTTGTCCGCCGTGTCTTGATACTTTCCGAACCAAATGTACTTTGTGATCCCGCCAGTGAGCCAGGCGCGAACGAGTCAACAGGCGATATCGACTGTGAGTTGTTGATCAAGTATGGTGATGATAGTGGAACGCCGTATGTGTTATTGGGTGGTGCAAAGGACTGCTGAGTGAATGATGTCTGCAGTGGTATCTGGCCGAAGGTTGGGTAGCGTGAGGGCGGTCGGTAGAAGCCGTTCTGATCATGGCCAACGAAACCATATTGCGATTCTTGGAAGCTCGTGGAGTTGAAGTTGTGAGTCGGTGCTGCGGCTGGTGTGAGAAACGCCGAGTCTATGTACGTCAGATATGCCTTCTAACAATGCAGCAAGGACGACCCTACCTTTCCGTGACTTCGTGGACGTTTTGTTTGGGACATTCGGCTCCTCAAAAGGTCGCCATTTGAAGTCCTTCTTGTAGCCCCCACAGGCTACGGATCGTCGCGTGCACTGCGTACATGTGGGCTTCGTCTCATCGCACTTCAGACGCTTATTCTTGCATGTGATGCATCCTACGCAGAAGTATCAGCACAGTCTGCATGTACTCGATCTTCCCCAAATCGTTTCTATGCTGCGAGTAGTCTAATAGCTGAGGAGGGTGACATACCATTTCGACTCTTGGACTGCTTCCTCTTAGTCAGGCCCGCGGTGTCTGACGCTTTCGGAGCACTTTTAGACGCTGCCGACGACGTAGATGCGGACTTCTTGACCGGTGTGGGGTTCCTCGGAGCTGGGCCCGACGCGTTCAGGGCGTATGTCGGCGATGCGATGGTGAGTGTCTCCGCCATATGCCACGATGCTATCAGGCGCTACGTGTAGGCGCCGGCCTCAAGTCACATCTATGGCCAAGATAATTGCTTAGGAGCAGGTCAGCCTTGCAGCAATCAAGGCTTCGCGACAGAAGCGGAGAGATGTTCGCTATCTAAAGTGGAGGCGAAGCTGGGGTTGGAGGCTTGACCTAGCGCAATCAGGAGAGCTCGGGCGTGAAGCGGAAGCGAATGAGAGGCGTGGGGTGCTGCAGCATATCACCCGCACACTTGGGTCCTGAGAGGCATTCCAAATTCATGTACTCCCTTTGAAAGACGCCTTGTGCGCTCGTACATCTCAAGTTCCCTCGAGTCCAGGGCCTGTGGCACAGTGTGCTCTGGAAGAAGGCTGGCGTTGTTCTGGAGCCGGGCACATGCGTCAAGCCCGCCTTCCCCGATTCATCATCCATGTTGTCACCCATCCAACGGCTCTCAGCCTTGCTCGGGAACCACTTTGGGGCCGGTAAATTTCCGGTTCCCGAACCGATTGCTTGGACAAACTTCTGACGCCGTAATGCAAGCTTGCTTTTTCAACACCAAGAAGAGGCGTTGCAAATCTGCCTTTGGTTGCTCCCTTGGATGAACGAAGAGTGTTCTCCACGGCGCACATTCTTGCTCCGATTGGACTGGTACGTAGCTAGACACTTGAGAATGATCAGGCTTGCGCCTCAGCCTTCTTGAGCGCGGTCCCCTGAATATACCTACAATGTGAGATCAATTCCAGATCGCTCTCCGATCATTCAGTCCAGATCATTTGCCGACAGCTTCGTGATACGAAACACTGGAGCCACCAGGAGGCGCAGGAGGACCCTATAGAGCCGAGAACGTTGCGGGTGTCAGAACAGAAACACTGGACACACAATCTGTACGCCGTGTCAGCTTCATACTCCAATTTGCGCTATATTCCACTATGCGTCACGTGTAGTGAGCTGAGGTGAACGAGGACAGTCGTATATGGGATGGAGACAGGGAGGTGAGGAGGAGATCACTGCCACCACTGTGATGCACTGTTAATCTTCTCTTCGTATCTAAGCAGATAACAAGCAAGATAAACATGTCACTAAATTTGCACTAGAAATACAATTGCATCTGATTGAACATGCAGCATGTTGCCATCCCATTAAGATCTCAAGCCTTCGTGCTATCTTACAACACACCCACCACCAACACCACTACCAACGGATTCTATCTATCTATATACAACACAGTATAACTTACACCACATACTACTTACATCCCCCCTTCTAAAATATAAATACATCGCCGAAAAATGCCCAAATATCCACGCCAAGTCCATGCCCACTCGTATCCAATATCATACAACAATCGCCTCCCTAAGACCAAACATCAACACAGAATTAATAATAACTCA
>Ga0265798_10002695_pt1 | contig 25851 bp, 19 predicted proteins | sample P3T30metagenome_FD_192430 | JGI IMG/M metagenome (GOLD analysis project Ga0265798, IMG submission 192430) | Plant litter microbial communities from East Loma Ridge, Irvine, California - P3 T30 | ecosystem: Environmental > Terrestrial > Plant litter > Unclassified | place: USA: California...
GCTGGTTCAAGATAATATATAGGGGAGTTACCAAAGAGTGCGAGATTCGCTTGAGAATGAGAGGGCTACAGCTTCGCACGACATCTTCGTCCTCGCTGTGATCAACATCGAATTACATAAACTCTAACTTAGCTCGTAACTACAATAAGTTTCGCCCAACTTGTCATCGAAGCGCGTAAGGGAAAATCAGCACTGTAGGTGTTCTTCTTGTATTAATTGCGAAGCCCCTTTCTTGTCTTCGTATCCAAAGTTACCAATCGAGTCTTCCGCTCAAGGGCATGAAGCTTGTAAACGCCGTTCTAAATGCAAATGATGCGCTTAAGCTTGCGACACAACGTAGGAAACAATCTCATGATCTACGCGCATGTCTCTTTCTACCTCTGGAAATAGTCCTGCTGTCCGTCTTTGTTCGGACTATATGGCGTGTACTGTCCAGAAATGGGTTGCTGTCCCATCGGCGCCGCACTGGAGAGCAAGTTTGTCTGCGCGGGTATTTCGTACGGACTGGAGTTGCTCTCAATCCGTTGTAACGGTCCAGGGCTTGGGCTGTACTCGCGCAGATTGCTGGGCGTGTGGTGGTAGCCGGTTGGATATGTCATACCCGGTTCGTCGGGCGCCGCACGCACAGAGTCTCGCGATGTGCTGCGTCCTCTTTGGTCACCGCCAAGAATGGTCGATGGGGTGTCTGGCCGGCTGATGCCCTCGCCCCCATGTTCGTCGCTGAACTCCGGCCGATTCTTGAAGTTCTCATAGTCCATATTGTTCTCAGAGACGAATTCGAATGGAGTGGTTGATGCAGCTGCCTTTCCAGGATGCTCCTTGCTCATACGCTTCATGGTGTAGACGTCGCTGAACGCAGCTGTGTCTCCAAGATCGCCATCGAGGCGACCGCGGTAAACTTCGGCAAGGAGATGCTTGCTCTTTTCATGGACCATTGGTACGGTCAACCTTTGGTAGAGCGCTGGGTGGCTATCGACTGATTAGCGAAGTGTCTAGTAGGTTTATCAGACTGGCTTGCAACATACCCGAAGCGCACAGCAACTCGGTCCCGCCTTCGCGACTCCTTGTCGATCGGCGTTGGTGCTTCCGCGCCCTTAACGGACTCTCCCTTGGTGTAGTACTTCATAGAGTCGTCAAACGCGTTCTTGCAATAGAACTTGAAAGCCAGCAAGCCAAGCGGGAGTGGTATCATGGCGCCAAGCAGCATGTATTTAAACTCAAAACCGCGAGCAGCGCAGAGAAGTGCGATGATGCAGTTGGACACCATGATACCTACCAGCATGCGGTTGAAAAGTACTCGCCAAAAAGCACCGCCAGATTCGTTCTTTGTGCAGAAAACGTACATCAACAGGTACTTCTTCATCCAGGAGTCAAACGAGAAGTACACAGCAACGACAACTAGTGTAATGGGTTGAAGTGGGGCGAAACAAAGAGCTACCGTGGAGTAGAACAGAAAGTAGTTGTAGTAACTCGCGTAGTCGAATGGCGGAGGTGCGGTGCGATTGATCAGTTGCCGTGGTGTCGGATTGAGGAATTTGCGAGAGAAGGAGCCCCAAGCCAGATTGACAACCTGCGACAAGTCGATAGCAGCTCCCAAGTTGCGTTGGACGAGCCAGGTCACCCAGAAGGGTGACACATCGCACAAGGTTATCATGGTCTTATCAAAGAATGCGATGTCCTTGATGATGGTCATGAACGGCAAGTGCTCGTCGCGAGCAAGTTTTATGATGTTGGAGATCATACCAAACGCAGCCGAGAACAGCGAGAACACAATGAGATTGTTGAAGACGAAGAAGGTGTACAATTGCGCCGTGACGTGTCGCTCTCGAGAGGTTTTGGTCAAATCACCAGAGTTGACGGAGAGACGCCTGAAGATGATAGGAAGAGCATAGTAAAACAGCGATGTGAGCGCAGGGGCGAGCAGACCCTGTACAATCGCCCAGATCTTCGGGTTTCCGTTATATTCCGTGGCAAAAGTCGGCCAGACAAGAGCCAGGTTGGACAATTTAGACAAAAATATCGCGATGAGAGCGTTGGGGATGAAGTACAACGCGGTGAGCAGAGTGATCCAAAGACGGTTGATGAAACGTCTCCAGCGCCTAGTTTTCGAGTCTAGGAGCAGGTTCTTCCAGATGACATCCTTCGGCTTGGGCGCGAGGCGTACATTTGTGCCTTTTGGATGCTTGTTCCGGGCAGCAAATGCGACACTGTGCGCAGATTCGATAGTCTCGTAACTAGCGAACCCAAATGGCATGGCGTCTCTCTTGTCTACCGTCTCGCGCACTTCTTTTATGTGCGCCTCCAGTCGCTGGATGCGAGCCGTCAGGTAATCGATAGCGTCCACTTTCTGGGTCTTATCCAGATATTCGGGATCTTTTTTACTGGGCAAGCAAAGTGGGCGCTCGGCCGGCAGCTGGCTTGGGTTTTTGAGGTATTTGGCAAGCACAGCCTCCAGTCGTATAACCTCTTTCTCATGCTCTTCAATCAAATCAGGAATGTCTTTCACATTTCTACCAACCGAAGCACGTGGGACTTCAGGCGTTGTTCGTAAGCTGTCTGTGATTTCGACAAGACCTTGATCGCTACGATGGCCCTTCTTGATGTCGTTGATCATGAGAGTCCGAGCATGCAAGCTGTTTTGGTATTCGGGGCTTTCCAGATACGTTCGCCTGAGACGGTGGACTGCACGATACGTCCACCATAAGAATGCGCATACGATGATGTTGAAGACGTAGGCGACTGCTACGAACGCCCATAGAACTTGACCATAAAGTTGTCTAGGGGTCATAAGCACAATGGCTGAAGCCGCTTTCCAGCTCGTGTTTCTGTTCTGCATCTCGACCGATTTGATAACGTTGGTTGGAATTATGATAGCACAGCTAAATACAAGTCAATGTATGTCTCACAGAAACCTTGTATATAGTCTTCTTACCCAGCAATCGATAGCACCACGAACATGTTCCTACACATACGGGCGAACCGCAGGAAGATCGTGGCGTCCATGCCAATCATATGTACAAAAGTGTCTTCATTGGTCTTGAATACGGGCTTATACCACGCAAACAAGTTCTTCCCCATGGGCGGAGGTCGGTGCTTATCGTCGGCATGTCGTAGTCGAGGCGCGTACACGACTGTATTGAACGGGCGAAGGAGGAGAAATACGAGGAAAATGGCGGCGGTCATCCCAAGCGCTGTCCCAATAGCGATTAGAACTGCATCTTGTTCCACCTGCTACTGTTAGCCAACGATCGTGCGCGTGGGTGCAACGTTGCAAACCTGTGCTCCTAATGGATTATTGCTCATAAGCGACTTCAACTTCTCCTCTAAGCTCTCGTCCCGCGAGAGCAATGCTGATGAACTTGGAAACATGCTGAGATATGTGTATCTATGAGGTGTAGCGATCGTGTGCGTGGACAGGCGCTCCAAGGGAGTTCGGTGCCCGCGACTTGATGGAATATCTGTGTAACGACTGTCGACTGGATAACAGAGTGCTCAGTGCATTTCTGCTGTGCCGCCTTTGCAAATGCAAAGATGGTGACAAACGACTTTCGCAAAAGCAAACACCTGCTAACGACAAAGACAATGAAAAGACCAAAAATGCAGCACAAGGCGCTCGTGATGGAAAGCTCGAGATCAGCGCTCAAAGACCCGCGCCGTCTAGCAGCCGTTGGAACAAAAGAACGCACGGCCGTCCCTTGCTGCTGGACCCTGGCTTCGATCTCTGATTGGTCTTCACTCGCGCCGCGCAAACGCCGGAGCTTGTTTCTCCTGGCTTGCTCCCAGCGATTTATTTTTGGGCGAGGCGATGGGAGACGCCGCGCACAATGGCCCCTTTTGCAGAAGATCTTCAACGCCGTCCATGAACACTGGCGGAGAGCCGCATGCCATCGCAACGCTACCGTGACCCTGCTTCCAGCAGGCATCGCTTGAACATGAGAAGTATCGATTCGCGTCGACAAGCCGAATTGGCCGGAGCCCTTGCCAGCAATGTATCAGGTATGATCGTTGTCATTGTTTGCCTTGACAGTGGCTGGCGGATGTTTCAGCGCCTTAGTTCCTGAGAGCGTCTAATGAAAACGTTCATGCTACAGAAAAGCAGCGAGGCGTGACTCTTCATTGGCCGGGACGTCGCCGTCAGAACCGGTCGCATGTTGTGTCGGATAAAAGCAAACGATGAAGCAAGGATGCAACGTCAATCCATCTGACATGAGGCGAAAGGATGCAGAGCAGATGCTGAATGTTGTGGAGGTCGATTTGGTGATGCAAGTGGCTTATGTAAGGCTTGGCGTCGATTCAAGGTTATTCTGGAGCGTCGTTGCTCTTCGTCTCAACACATCTCCGACCTCACATGCTTATCAACTATGGCAAATGGAAGAGATACGAGTACTGCAATGCTCGTAACACTTCCCTCAGACAAATCATTACATAATCTTGGGCGCACTTCAACTGTGGTAATTTGGCCAGTTCGCCCGTAGTGCTAACATGCATGTATCACGCAGAGCTCAAGTTATGCTTTCACTCATCATCACATTGGCTATAGAGTTGAGCATGTCAATCGGTCTAGCAATCCCACCATCCGACGAGTATGTGCCATCTCATTCAGCCGAATGTATTCCGTATCGTTTTCGTTGAAGCTTTTCCCACGACAAGCGATTACTTGCAGTGAGCATTGCCGAAGCCGGAATCGGTGATGCCTGAGAAGTCAGTTGATTCGTCACGCAACTCTTCAGATATACGGGACTCACAGCCACCAATATCGTCGCTGCAGATTTGGCCATAGGTCCAGCACTGCAGATTTGACTGCCTCGTACACTCGATCTGCGAACAAGTCAGCTTCTCAACATGAACATTCATGTATGAGGTGCTTACCACACAGCTACGTGTGCCCCTCATCGAACACTTCTTCTCGCCCACGTTGTCGCAGCTAGGCATGTTGTCCTTGCAGACGGGGGCGTCAGGTCCCTTGGCTGCCGCCGGAGCGATGACCACAAGGAGAGCCATAAGGGCGATGGAGCGGAAATTTGTGAACTTCATTGTGGTCTTTTTGATGATTGGTGAGCCTTGGTCGCTGTAAAAGGAATCGAATTGGGGTATGTGAGTCTATTCCGAAGAGTGTATGGAGTAGAAAAGGTGGCTGGGGAAGGTAGGAGAGAGGGTTATATGGTATCCAGTATTCTCTGCCAAACGCTGACACTGGCGAAATCTCTCTCACTTCGATGCTGTCTTCACCGCTCAAACGCCGAGGATCTCAACAGTGAGGTAAGAGACGGCGTCAAACAGAACCTGTGATATTGTGTAAGAACAGCATAGACCGCAGACGCCTCCGGAAAGACAATGTAACGAGAGCAAAGTAGGATCGCATCAAAACTTGACATCTCGATCCGAAGATGGTGTGTAATAAAACATAGACAAACAGCCAACATAGCAAGCAACATGAGCCAGTCTCAGTACCTCGAGAAGCCGCTCGCAGCCCTTTTCGACCACTCGATAAGCACACCGCTCCTCCCAATCACGGACACACGAACGTGTCTCTGCACTGGGCGACGCTCCTTTCGCCAATTCTCTGAGCAACACATATCATAATCGATCAGCTTTCAAGACATGTACCGCATCTTTGCACCACTCACAGCCGCTGCGATCTTTGCACATGTAGTCCTCAATCCAGCATCTATTATGAGATATTGCCTTGCATGTAAACACTCTTCCGTCGTCTCCACAGTAGCTGTCCCCGAGGAAGGTGCATTTTGGTTCCTTTGGTCCGCAAATACGTCCCAGGCTGCCAGGATCATTAGCCATGATCAAGGTAGGGGAAGTGCAAATGAAGGTGAAATCGGCTAAGGAGTTGCTGAGATGCATGATGTATCGAGGCAAAAAGACTTCGTGGGTGGTGTACTCGGTGTGGGCTGTGCAGTTGACGGCACAAGTTTGGGAAAGGCCGAGACAAAATTCCGGTCTTCGTATAGATGGAGGAACCTCTTCTTATATGCAGGTAATGTACCGCTAAGACGTGATCGTACATGTGATGGTTGTTGAGTTTGCGGTATACAGGCGGCTACAGACATCACCTGCTTGAAGTAGGCGACAATGATTGGGTACATTGTGTTCATTGAGCTTGTCAGAAGAGCAACAATGATGTGACTTTCCGTAAACATGCACGAGGATACTGGTCTACTACCCCAACGAATATTGCAATTCGTTTGGGCATAACCAATGTGTGCTCTAGCCTCTAGCACATCGCCCATAGTAACACAACTCGAAGCGAACCTGTAGAGACCAGGGACGCTGTCCTTCTTGTCGACGTCGATATCTATTGGTAGAAAAGCAATAGCTGTCTGCAGTTTCGACTACTGCAGTGCGAGGCACACTACCTGTCTTTGCCTCACTTTTCCATCGTACTACTCATGACAAACAATCGCTTCCAGACTGAACCTGGGGCGCAATGATACTTGAGTATCGCCAACATAGTCCAAAGACAAAAATATGAATCTGTATGTCTTTATCCAAGCCCCTTCCGGTAAAAATCACGATGTCATTGATAGATGCTTGCCGAATAAGCGTTAAACAAGTGTCACAAGAGGTCTTTCTTGGGTCGATATTGAGGATGATGCCCACCTAAGTAACAGAGGATATCTTTTACGGAGACGTACACACTACTTAAGAGAAGTCTTCTAAGATCAATGCTCTTAAGCCAATAACCACAATGAATGCTCCAACCACTACGGCCTAGATAGACGTTAGCGAATGTTTATACACCCTCTTTGTAAACCAGTGCTCCGCCGACAGTCGAAGCACGTCCGGAGATCACGAAAAACAACGTGTACTAGGAGTCGCCGTTGTAGAAGTCCAGATTTTGTTATGTGAAAATTTTGCGTGAATTGGAAGGTGATCTGAAGCCTTTCGTTATTCTCATGCCACAAATGCTCAGCTGTAAAGCAAGATACCTGGATACTCGAGAAAGCAAAGTCTCACCGATATTACGGTTCTTCGGGAACGAAAGTACAACCTCGTCTTCTACATCTTGTGTTCCTGTCAGCAAATGCATTCCGAAATCGGAGATAGCGTCCAACAAAGTGAAGGGCGGCGACGTGCCTGGTGCCGCGCTGGTCCGCCCACCTGCAAACGCTCGCCGTACACACAATCTGTCTACTTCCGCTGCACTTCTCTAGTTCACGTTGACAACTTCATCAGGGTCCGACAAGATGGACACAAAGACAGACACGCAGAAACTACTACAAGACCTGCGCCAAGTGCCCGAGGAGAGCCGCGATCAACTCGTCAAGTTACTGCCGCAGGAAGCTCTGGTCCAACTGCTCAAAGCCGCCCTCATCGAGCTGGACATGAGTCAGCAGGGCGACGGCTTGCCAGGTGATTACCAAAAACATTTCCCTCGTAGCTGGCGGCTCACTTACCTACGACAGAATATACGGTCTCAGACAAGAATGCGCAAGGAGAGCAAGCGTCCCGCGACCAGCAACGCGGCCAAAGCCTTGTCGAAGAACGTGATCTCTTGGCGAGGCTCAAGAACCCCTCGACTGCCGTAAAGCCAACCAAAGAGCATCTTCGACTCGACGCCGTCGTTCCTTCCGGGCACCTTCAACCACCACCGACGGAGCCGAGGAACCCAGACCCGAAAACGGACGCCCTGATCAAAATTGAAAAGGACAATCTACTGGCGCGTATTGGCGAGTACGATAGCGATGAAGAACATGACAGGCGGACATGGGAAGTTTACAGCATCTCTATCACCTCCGCAAACAGTGAAAGAACCGCAAGCCTTTCCGCAGAGCCGCCTGTAAACATCAAGCCCGCGCCCGGAGCACAAAAGACGGAGAGGCAGATGGTTTTTCATATCGCACAGCCTAAGCCCTTCCCAGTCATGCTGTCCGTTCCCGTCGCGGATGGCGGCAACGGTCTCAAGAGCATCAACGAGCTCCCTCTATTCGCTCGAGACAGCCTCCAGAAACGCTTCCAAGATATGTGCTCTGCGACCGAGAACCGACGCATGCGCTACGCGCGTATCCGAAAAAGGCCCAAAACCCGACGCCAAAAAGATCCTGTGTGTCCGCGACGCTATGAACCGCAGCTCGAGCGAGTTCACCAACGGCACAATCTTCAGGCAGACTGGTAGGACCTGCGCGGATGTCAGATGCACCAAGGCCGGAGAACCATGCGCATACGTCGTCATCCGCGAGGGAGTTCCAAGCTTGTGTATGGTACCACTGCCAGAGGAGAAGAGGGTCGGTAGAGAGTGGACAGAAGTTGAGTATTGGGTTCGGGAGTGATCGAGTGTGGTCAATAGAGCGAAGCTTAGGGGCAGGCAGTTTGTCGTAAAGGAAAAAGGCTTGCGTGGTGGTAGATCGAGAGCCGGCAGAGTGAGTCGATGAAAGACTTTTACAGTCTGAGCGATGCTGGCAGAATGGAGTCGAAAAGACCCAATTGATAGGGGGAACGCGAAGATGGTAACAAAAACTACAAAATGTACATTTTAAAGCAGTCTTTCATACACGTAAAACAAACCAGTCACCGACCTCTTTTCAAAAGGCGCACTCAGTGTGCCATTGACTTTGAATCGCGTCCGGAGAAGTACAGCTATTAGCTCTTTCTGCTTTCTGAGGCGACCTTTCCTGTGTTGACAGCAAACGGAGAGTACGCGCCAAATCAAAACATTCCACATCGCTCCTTCCCTTCCACATCACAACCTCACTGCAACTCACCAACGCCACCATGAGTTCGCACGATCCAGCCAGCGACGGCACCTTCGCCGTGCTAGATGCTGCGCCTGAGCCTACTCGCAAGCTGTTCATCGAACACAGGTCCAAGGAAGAGCTTGTGGCAATTGTTCTTGCGGTTTGGCGCCAAAAAGATGAGGCGAAAGCAAGGCCCACAGATGCGGCGGAATTGATCGATCCTCGAGGTGAATACTGACATGAGCAGTGGCTGAGCATGTCACGCCAGTCCAGGCGGTTGCGTCGGTATCGCGGGTCGACGAGACACGTCGTGAGCCGAACGGCAAGGCGAGAAACTGCCCTGCTACTTGACCAACACAGCTAATAGGCATAGCTGAATCACTGATCTCTAACAGGACTCCTCGCACACCAGCCACGGACTCCATGAAGCTCCAAACCAAGAAGCGCGGACCCTCGCTGTTGACATCACAGCCACGCAGGAAGAAAATGACTGCCGACCAAGACATCATGCGCCACGTGCCCGCCGCCATTGAGAAGCGGGCGCTGGACATCCACTACCCGGACGACGACGAGAATGACGAAGACTACGGAAGCAAGAGTGCAAGGGAACGCAAACCGAGCGCTAAGAAATCAGAGATGACTGTGGTCGACATGGACGAGTTGCCGCCCCGCAACCTCCCCATCATGCTCTATGTGCCCATCCCCAGCAACCCGCTCCACTACATCAGCATCGAGCAGCTCCCCGTCAAAGTGCACACAGAACTGGGCCGCCGCTTCGACAATTGGCGCTCCCAGAACGCCACCAGGCGTGAGTGCTACCGTGGGCTCAGTACCTATTGCGACACCTTCATCGAACGGCAGTTCTGCGTCTGCCACCAACTCCGCGATTTCCTGAGGCTGTCTAATACGACGCCTCAGACGTACGAGGCAGGCGGTAAATTCAGCCACAGCGCAGACGACTGGTGCATCCGTGAGCGCATGCCATGTACGCATATTGTCGAGATGGATGGCGGTGGATACGCGTTGTGCTTTGTGCCGCTGCCGGATGTGTTGGAGGACGGCGTGAGCTGGAAGGAGCTGGGATTCTGGGTCGAGAGTTGAGGGTGGATAACGAAGGGGGAGGACAAAAGTGCATCGTGGAAGAGTGACTCGCTAGTTATTACTATCACCGATTTTTAAAGCCGCATTAGATTGTCGCATTAAACGCAAAGCGCTGAGCAGATGTGGGCTGTACGAGAGCCGAAAAGATTTAGACAGATCGGCGCGACAGCGGGAATGGTTGAATGTCAAATAGAAGAAATATGAAAACCTACATGCCGTCATACTTTACACGGAGTCGGTGCATAATGAAAAGCAGTGATCAAGCCCTATTTTCTTCGTCACGCCTTACGTTCTCTCCCCCATTTCCTCACCTGCCCCAACACTCACAACTGACCCTCAATCGTAACCTCAAGCATGTCAGCCACTCAATCCACAGCCAACATGAACACGCCCACTCCCCAGCGCCCCAGCACATCTTCTCAATACCCCCACCGCCACCTCCTCAAACACCTCCTCCTCCTCCTAAAGACGAGCGCCAACGCCGAGACATCATCAACGACCTCACCGCCATCCACCTCGACCACATCGTCGCCAGCCTCTGGGCACAAAGCCTCTCCCGCAAAGTCTGCGAGCAAGCCCGTCTCGACCTCGATTACTTTCGTCCCATTCTCGACGCTGACGATCGACAATGGCTGCTCGGAAGCTTCTCGGGACTGAACGAAGCTGTCGGGCAGCTGGGGGCGCGAGACGACGAGGAGTTGCAAGGAGGTCGGTGGACCCGGGGGAATGTGCTGGAGATGTTGTTGGGGGATTACGTTGAGCAGGATAAAAACGATCGGGTTGAATGTAGGTTCTAAGTTTGTGTGAATAAGGGGGTTTGGTACTGACGTTTGATAGTTCGGAAGCGTGTGGAAGGAGACAAGGAAGTTACGTTGGGCGCGGCGAAGATGATTCGGAAACGGTCTGGGAAGGGTGGATGATAAGACGAGGGGATACAGAACTGAATGGATAGCTAGGAGATGAAGGAACGTTGGATGTACTCACGGGTGCAAATGCCAAGGAAGCTTGGTATCACGCTCGCGGTCTATCGTCAATGACCACGAGGATGGTCTCGCAAGCCTTGTCCACTCATACTGCTTTCGTCTTGTCTCGAGCTCTTCATACGGCAACCCACTCGCCACTCCAAATACCATCAGTCTTGCAGCCGCCGCAGCTCGTGTGATCGCATCCAGTCGGCTTTGTGAAGTCGTACTCTTCCCATGTGATAGCTTCTTCCTCTTCCTCATCCTCATCGGCCATAGCCGCATCCTCGTCATTTTTGACTTCCTCAGTCTTCTGCATCACGGCCTTAACATCCGGCACCACAACAATTTCCTCGTTCTTCTCAACCACAATGCCCTCCTTCGCGGCGCCCACCGCTGTGCCAACCTTCTTGAATCGCCCACCACCCGCCGCGCCAATCTTGGTGAATCTACCGCCACCCATCTTGCTAGCCTCTTCTACGTTGATACTACGCATGTCGAGGCTCTGCTTGGGCTTGGCGCTGTCAGGGTCGTTGTTTGCGGTCAGCTTCTTCATGTCGGCGAGGCGCTGGCGGTGGTTGTGGTCGTAGGAGCGCAGGTGGTTCTCATAGTCGAGTTGGCGTGGGTAGCCTTTGTCGCAGATTGTGCAGTTGAAGAGGCGCACGGCGGCGGGGAGGGGGTTGTTGCGGGGAGGCATGGTGGGTGTTGAATGTGCGCGTGTGGTTGTGTGGTGATGATACCGAATTGGGAGGTTTGACACGCGCTCTTCCTCTCTGACAGACTTTTTACGCCTTTGATTGAAGTTTGACGCGTCGAAATGAGGTGCGGTGAGAGGGACGGGGGACAATGGAGGATAGAGTCGTGGTGTTACGGCTCGTGCTCCATAAACCGCCTCGGCCTGCACGGACTTCAACCGAGCCACGAATCAACGTCATTCCAATCTTTCTTACCACCGCACTTCGGGTCTACAAACACACAACAGCATGTCTTCCTCACGAGAGGATGAAGAGGCAGGCGTCATGGGACTCACGGAGGTCGACCCTTCGCCGGTCGAGGAGACGCCCATCGAATACAAGGAAAAAAGCTATTTCCCAGACCAAAAGCAAGGCGAGAGCTGGGGACCCGGCGCAGACGATCTGAAGAGGTCGCAGACGCTGGGGCTGAGGCTGGGGGATCATGGCGTTGTGTGGTGGCGTACGTATCCTCTCCGTTTCCTACCTTCACGCTCACCAAGGACCGTTGCGCCACTCGCTCATATGCTAACACCTTTCGTGTAGTCTCACGCATCCACCGCTACTCATCCTACGCCTTCACCCTCTACACCGCTTTCCACTTCACGAACACCGCCATGATACCACTTGCGACACGCTCCGTCTTCGAGTCGAATCGCTACCTCCTCCTCACTCGTCCATACTACCAGTCGACCATTGCCGAGCCCCTCATTGTCGGCTTACCACTAGTCGCACACATCTCTTCGGGCATAGCACTGCGTCTATACAGGCGGAGAAAGGCATTGCAACGGTATGGCGCAGAGACCACGTCAGACCGGAGGACGATACCCTGGCCAGCGCTGAGTGGAACAAGCGCACTGGGCTATGCACTCGTGCCTTTCGCAGCTTTTCACGTCTGGACCACTCGAATACTACCGCTCTATGCGCACGGTGACTCGAGTCTCATCAATCTCAACTACATCTCTCACGGCGTAGCACTCCACCCATTCATATCCTTCACAGGATTCACCGTGCTCGTCAGCGTTGCCTCGTGGCATTTCGTCTGGGGAGCCGCGAAGTGGATGGGCCTTGCACCGAGTCAGGTCTCGCCACACGAGTCGCAGAAGAGCATTGTGAGGAAGAGGAGGTGGTATAGCATCAACGGCGCTTCGGCGCTCGTGGCTGGGCTCTGGCTAGCGGGAGGTCTGGGTATAATTGGAAGAGATGGCAAGGTCGTGGGCTGGATTGGGAAAGAGTACGATGAGCTGTATCGGTACATACCCTTTCTTGGAGCATGAGGAGAAGAGGTACGATGAATGATTCAGGTAATGCATTGGACAGCAATATACCCCTCGAATCTCAGCCACGGAGTCGACGAAGCTCATCACGCAACATGCTCAAGGCCATAGGCGAAGATAGCATGGCCAGAAGTCTAGTGGCGTTCCGACAGTGTGTTCTTCCTCTGCTCAGCTTCACATGCTGCCACTGTTTCCTCAACAACGGGATTTTCACTCTTTAGTTCGTCATCTTGTCACGGCCAAAAACAAAAGATTGGACTATAAATTGTTGAGGATACACAGCGTTGGTGAGTGTGCACAAGACCTACAACACCTAGAAAGACACTTGTGAAGCAATAACAGACCTCATGGCAACCATGGGCTTTATATACCTGTTTCCTTCTTCAAACACACTTTCTTTTCCAATAGATCACTCGCATGCAATTCGCCACCATGCCAAGCAGCAATTCGAGCATCACGTCGGGCAGCATGCCGAGCAGCATGTCAAGCAGCTTCTCAGGCACACTACCAAGCAGCCTATCAAGCAGCTTTTCAATCCACCCAGATCAATTCGCTCATAAACGCAGATGGTGGAAGGAAGCCAATTTCTACCAAATATACCCGGCCTCCTTCAAAGACAGCAACGGCGACGGCCGGGGCGATCTGCCTGGCATAATGGAGAAAATGCCGTACCTCAGATCCTTAGGCGTCGAAGCCCTGTGGCTCTCGCCCATCTTTGACTCTCCACAAATCGACATGGGCTACGACATCTCCGACTACGAGTCCATCTTCCCACCTTATGGCATAATGGCTGACATGAAAGAGCTCATCCGAGCATGTCACGACAGCAACATGAAGATTATTCTCGACCTGGTAGTCAACCACACGAGCGACCAACACGCCTGGTTCAAAGAGTCACGCAGCTCCAAATCCAGCCCAAAACGAGACTTCTACTTCTGGCGTCCCGCCCAATACGATGAGAACGGTCAACGCATGCCCCCATGCAACTGGCGCTCCTACCGTGGTGGCAGCGCATGGACATGGGACGAGTGCACCCAGGAATACTACCTGCATATCTACGACACCTGCCAGCCGGACCTCAACTGGGAGAACGCAGAGTGCCGACAAGCAATATACAACTCCGCCATGCGCTTCTGGCTCGACAAAGGCGTCGACGGATTCCGCATCGACACCGTTTCCAAGTACTCCAAGGTCCTGCCGTTCGAAGACGTGCCACTCGGCGACTCGCGCAGCTCAGTCCCAAGCGCGGAGGGATTGTGGTGTAATGGGCCGCGCATACACGAGTACATACACGAGATGAGCGACGTACTAAAAGAGTATACTACGTTTGATGGCTTGCCGTGCGTGTCTGTTGGTGAACTTGCGCGCTGCCCGGACCCGGAGAATGTATTGGAGTATATCAGCGCTGAGCGAGAGGAACTTGACATGGTGCTGCAATCTGACATAACGCGACTTGGCAAGGGACGCGTGGAGCGGTACTTGTCTGAACCCTGGAAGTTGTCGAAATTGAAGGCCATCGTCAAGAAGTGGCAAACGTTCATTGATGGAACAGATGCATGGACAACCGTTTGTGCGGAGAACCACGACAACGGACGCAGCGTGGCCAGGCTCGCGGCTTGCCCCAAGTTGCTGGCGCTCTGGCTTGCGGGGCAGACTGGTACTTTGTTCTTGTACCAGGGCCAGGAAATTGGCATGTTGAATGCGCCAGAGGACTGGGACATTGGGGAGGAGTACAAGGATCCAGTTGCGCAGAGCGATTGGAAAGAAGCGCTACGGCAAGCTGATATGACTGGCGATATGGTCAAGTTGCAGAAGGTTAAGGAGGGCATGCAGCTTAATGCGCGGGATCATTCGCGGCTACCATTCCAGTGGTCAAACGAACCCAACGCTGGCTTCTCAACCGGTACGCCGTGGATGCGCGTACACGACGATTACGCCAACCTCAACGCCAAGGACCAGGAGGCAGCTTTAGACAGCGCTTTGACTTTCTGGAAGCAGGTGCTATTGCTACGAAAGGAGTACAAGGACGTACTTGTGTACGGCACATTTGAGCTGCTGGATGAGGGCGGCGAGGAGGTGTTTGTATATCGGAAAGTTTGTGGTGAGATGAAGGCGGTGGTGGTGTTGAATTTCACGGAGGTAGAGCAAATTGTGCCGTGCTGGGAAGAGGTGGAGGGTATGAAGGTGCTTGTTAGCACGGCTGGGGAGGTGGGATGCCGGGTTGTATTGGGGCGACATGAGGGGCGGATGTATGTGAACTACTAGCTTGTGGTTTGGGGATGGTGTTTAGAGAAGACATGGTAGACTACAATTCTTGAAGAATTACATATAATATAGCAACGCTCACATCTTGGCCAATGTCAGCACTAATGTACATGTAGTTAATGACTCGCGCACGCCAACAACATACGTTACACAGCCCGCCATGACCCCTCATCTGCTGAACCTCAAAACCACGCCTTCAAACGAACCTCGCCATATCGAGTTCACCAAAACAATGCAATCCGAAACTCTCGTATACTACGACATCTCGTCGCCCATACAACCCCGCTCCTATGCGCCAAACCCATCAAAAGGCCGTCTTGCCCTCAGCTTCAAAAGCGTTCCTTTCAAGACGACTTTCGTCGACCTTCTCGACATCGGCAAAGTCCGTCAGAGCCTCAATTGCCCCGCGACCCGCAAATTCGACGATGGCAGCGACTTCTATACGCTCCCCATGCTAGCTGTGCCTAGCCAAAACAAAGTCATCGGCGACTCTTTCGAAATCGCAAATTACCTAGAAGACACGTACCCAGACTCAGGTGGCTGCCTCTTCCCCAAGGGCTCCAAGCGCACTGTCCTCGACTATGAGAGCCCGAACAAAGACTCCGTGTTCCACGTTCCCATCACACTGAATCTTGGTGCCAAGCATGCGGACTACGCGCACTTCAACACGCACGTTGACACGACGTTCACTTCGCACGTCCAGCTTGTGTCGGAGTACATGCCCTTCAACCCCGAGACTGCAGAAGCGGTTAAAGCTTCGATGGCGAAGCGTGCGCACCTGCCGTCCTGGGATGTCGTGTATGTTCACGGCGAGGCGCGAGAGAAGCTGCTGGCTGCATTCAAAGCGAACACGAAGTCGTTGGGTGAGCTGTTCGAGGTCAATGAGGGTGGGCCGTATCTTGAGGGCAAGGAAGCGAACTATGCGGATCTGATTGTGGGTGGATGGGTCAATATGATGGCGGAGTGTATGCCGGCGGAGGAGTGGAAGGACTTCAAGACCTGGCATGGAGGTGTGTTTGGGAGATTGCATGATGCATTGAAGGAGAGTTACTATATTTGTGAGTAGCTGATGAATGAGCTTGTCTGTCCTCGAAGGCGTTGAGCAGCGACTCTCTGCAAGCAATGTGAGTTACAGGAGAAAGTCGAGAAGCCAGAGCCATTGTAGTGGCTTGTGATGATGCTTTTGGAGTTTGGTAGTGAGGATGAGGAGGAGTGAAAGGTCTGAGGATTGAAATCACCATGATGTTAAGCATCATATATTACTCTATGGGCGTGGGCTTAGACGCACAATAGCGATGATGGATACAATATGGTAAGCAACACAGATGAATCCACAATAAGATAATGAGTGGGCAATAATAGATTCGCGCGATTCTCCTGTGGCTGGGCGGCGACAATAGGAAACACTGAATCCACAATAGAACGGTAGCGACAGTATCCGACTTTCACCTAAGCCCCTTGAATTACAACACGCGCACATATTGCATACTGAAAGTAGTAATGAACGTGGATGTCAACCTTGATTTCTCCGCTAACACCGATCTTCGCCCTCCACCTAAGCACGCTGAATACGAACACGCTCATATTTCGCACGCGAACCTTCTTCGGTGATTTGCACATAGCCTTTAGTCGTGCACCAACAGCAGTGTCCCCCGTTCGCCTAAACCCCATAAATATCAATACGCTCATACAACGCCCGGTAGAACTCACTACAAAGGCGCATATCCACCTCGATTCCCCCTCGACCACGGATTGATCATGTCCACGACAGGCCGAGCATCGAGACTCTCAGATATCGCGTTTCTACGAGCCTCTTCCTCCGTCTGCGGTCCGTAAAAACTATTGGGGTATCAATTGCTTTGTTCGACACGACGGAGAGTGGAAGGCGATACTTAAATTTGCTTAGCAGTCTCAACAGCTTCTGCATCTAACAGAACTTGGGGTGGTATCAGCATGGGCGCTGGGTTTTTGCGTGCCCTCGATCGACTGCGTAGTCGTTTGAAGGGGCCAGCTACGATACCCACCAAACTGTTTCTTTTAGATTGACGGCCGTGATCCGGAAGACCTGGCACCGTCTGGTCATCTTGAATCGGTGTGTCGACAGATTGCCCGGCAGGTGCGGTCGAATCCTCAGCTACGTTTTGTGAAGTAATTGTGGCCTGTAGCAGGGTTAGTATTGTCTCATGGTAAGTAAGGCAAGACGTGTGCGTCCTTCATACGTTCAACGACAATGATGTATGATACTAGATGGATAATTTTGCTTAAGGGATGGCTATCTCATGACCCATTAAAACGAAAGGTGAGACTCACATTGGCATCTGAGACTTCAGATCTGTTTTTTCTCCGCAGATTGTACAGCCTCTCTGTGTTAGGCATGTTCGTCGGTAGTTGAGCATAACCCGAAGACCGTGATGGAGGAGCACATCGTCTCCCAGAAGATGATTTGTACCTTGTCGATCGATACGATCTAGGGCTCATAAGATGTGCGACAACTGGATCTTCGTTGGAGACTACGGGGATAGCCAGGTGCTCGTCAACCTTTTCGTCCCAAGCTTGGGTTCTTGGTATCTCTATATTCGTTGAGTTTGCTCGAGTTGGGCAACCAGCCGCGGGACCTTGTGGCACACTTGCAGACGACGGGAGGTGAGTTCCAAACGCGCGATGTACTTTGGGAAGATCGGGATCTATCTTGTCTACGACCGACCTCAGTCCAGTCGAAAGAGAACGCCTGAAGCTGGTGATCGAGCGGCTACGGCCTCTTCGTCGGTGAAGATCCTCGGCTGGCGTAGCACTTTCTCCAGACAATTCCGCGCTGATGGAGTCGCTACCCGATTGAGGGACGATTGGACCTGCCGTGGAACGACTAAAGAGGGAGTGCCGCTTTGTCGACCGGCCCCTTCGGTTATTATCAGCTGAGGAGGCTTGAGGCGGTTGATGAGATGTCGCTCTGGCTACCAAAGGTTCTGCTATCGAGAATGACGCTACTTGATGTGATGAGTTCTGTGCCGAGGGTCTCGGGGTGGTAGATTCCTGGGGACGGAGTGTGCATGATGATCCAGACCTCGACCTCAGACCGCCAGCCTCGTTCGGTCGAGGCGAAGCTGAGTCGGGTTGTAGCAACAATGCGTCTATATTGTCTGATATTCTTGACATTCGTGTTTGGGCTAGAGGCGTCGGACGTAGCTCCTGGACAGGAGATGTTACTGCTCCACTTGCCATGTTTCCTTGGCTCGTGAGCGATTGCGCTTCCGGCAAAGACAGTGCATTCGAGGGAGTTTCTGCTGGCAAAGAGGTTCCGCTACCGGCGATACCAGCGGTGGATGACATTGTCGTCGTAGCAGACTCGGTGCTTGGCCGCTGAATCAATGAGTCTGACAAATCAGAATTCGGCCTCAGAGATGTCGATCCAGAGCTATGATACATTGGATAAGTAGCTTGGTGGCGGGGACTTTCCAGAGGCCGTGATGATTCGATCCCAGCTATGGCCTGCGAAACTGTTCCTGGTAGAGGGAAAGAAGGAGAATCGTAAGTCCTAGAGCCTGCTGCTCCCGACATAGCCGATCTGGTGGGAGTGGTTAGGGTAACCATCTCTGGTGAAGATGATTGGCCAGTGGCGCGGTGTCTCGATGGACCGGCTTTAGCAGCAGGCGTCCGTGGGCTCTGATACCTTAAGGCCATCGGACGGTATCTTTGCCGACTTAAGAGCGTCGCGCTTGTCGCAGGCTTGGTCGATGAAGGAGTTGGATCAAGAACAGACAGCGAACTTGACCTATTGCGAGTTGCTTGAGTTCCCCATGCATGCGGGCCGTGAATCTGCTCTTCTACTGGAGCAGCCCCTGAAACCGAGCCTGGGCTTATCGGATTCGCGGTAACCGCAGTCGCAGTGTCACTCATGCTGTTGCGCTCCAGCGGAGGCACCGATGAGCCTCGAGGAGGCATGATTGTTTGGCGTAGCTATCCAGCAGTTAGAACCACGATGAAGAACAGAGTGCGTCAACTGGAGGATAAGTATGACGAAGAGGGTGCTATACCATGATTTCCTGCAGTCAATGTGCACTAGAGGCGAGCCCAAGGATCGTTTGAGAGCTCGAGCCCTTGATTGATTGATGATGAAGAGACATTAGTTAAGTAATTCTATCTGTCATGCCATGAGATATGAGGATCAGTGAAGCTGTTGGGAATGGGCTGAGAGACTTACCAAGTGTGAAGACAATCCGAGACCGTGATATTGCTTTGTCAAATATGACAACCACGTTGAAAGGGTTGATGAAGAGGTCTGACAGTCTGATGGGCCTGTATTTGACAAGATGACGGATGCAAGGAACGGGGGACTGTGTTGATGATGTTTATTGTGCGAAGTTGCTTGAGCGAATTGCCCCATGCGGCCGTGATAAAGTCAATACCAAGGTCACCCAGAAGCCAGTCCTTGCTAACTACTTGAAGAAGTTGACGCTTTCGGTGCTGTGTGCGGATCTTCCTCCGTGGTTGTTTCGCCGTTGAGCGAAAACTGGTTGTTGGTTAGTTTACACATTCGCTTCGCACAAATGTAGGCGGAGAAGTGCCATGCTCATCACAACTCGCACAGTGACCTAATTCACGATGCAAACGCTCGGGAAAGCTGGATTAGAAACATCCTTTTGTGGCTATCATGCTTTTCACTTGCGTCTCCTGCTTCAATCGCTCAGTGTGCCTGTTCACCGAAGGATACCTCTTACGCAACGCTCACTGGGACCTGCATGATCTCTGACCCACCCACACCTCGTCGATCTATCACTAGCCTCTCTGCGCATGGCTTCTAGTGTCTGCAGGGGCATGCGCCGTTTCGTACAATTCTGGTCTCTGGTTGGGCAGTGCAATATTTCCACCACGTCTTTCGATGCCAAAACTTGATTGCCGTTCGTAACGATCCCTTGATCCCTTCCACATCAAATGAAATAATGCGCACAAGACGTTTTACGGCGACGGCTAGTCCGGTGTTTCAAGCACGATGTTCTGCTTCAGTCTTTGGCGCACGCTTCATCGTTAGCGCACCGTTAGAACCATTGCCGTACCAAACCAGAGACGGGCCGCACCGCATTCTTAAAATAGCGCTACGTCTTCTTTTGTGGCTATCCCAAAAAGGCTTTCCCACAGGCCGGCTGCAAGGTACCTCGCCAGCCTCGCGTTCCCCTGACAACGTCGAACTCAATCGCTGGCTCCAAACGTGCATCACTACAATCGACGTCAGTGTGACGCGGTGTTCCACAAGGCTCTATGAGACTTCTTGAGATGGTTGGAAAAGATTAAGTTAGAGGATCGCGGTGGCGATGAACTATCTGTGAGTAGGAAGGCGCGTAATCGAGAAGGCAGTGACTACTCGTGAGCGTGCGAAATTACAAAGTGCGGATGTGAGAGTACAACAGGAATGCATTTAGGCTTCGCTGCAGGCTGAACGTATTTCTAAGAGCGAGACATAACGCACGAAAGTCACATCGTGGATGCACTGCTTCACCGCTCTTGCTTCGCTGAAACAACTGAATACATAGTTATACAATGCAAAGTCGAATTACGCCGATTCGCATCCACACTGACATCCAAACCTCCATTTCCACGCACTCAACACCCAAACGTAGCATCGATAACCCCATATCTAATCCACGCCATACACAACGTCAAATCCCAACTTCGACACATCCCATCACCAGCCCATCTCCCCAAACACACCCCTCCCTCAATCCTTGGGCTTCCCCTTATAAAATGTCTGATAATCCAATATAGGCAGTTCCTTAGCAAGATGAAACCGCACAAATTCCTGCGCTTGCCGCATCTGCTCGGGCGTATATGTTTTCATCCTCTCCTCCAGCTTCGCAAAGAGCGCTTGGTCTTCTTCGAAGGCGAGGCGCGCGGCGGCTTCTTCGCTTTCGTCGTCGGAGGCGTCTTCGACGGTGGCTTGGTAGGGCGTGAGGTATCCGGGGGGCATGTGCTCGAAGCTGATGGGTGGTAAGGCGCATTCGAGTTGGGCGTCGATGTCGGCTTTGGTGGGGTTGGGAGTGGGTTGGTGTTGCGCCGTTGTGCTCTTTGCTTTGAGTTGTTTCTTGGACGCTTTTTTCGCGGCTTTCTTCGCTGCTTTCTTTGCGGCTTTGCGGTCAACGTCGTTTGCGGTGCGTGTCTCATTGGGAGAAAGAGGCTCAGTAGGCTTTTGGTGCTGTGCGACTTTCTTCTCGCGCTCATCCTGTGCGCATTTCGCCGGGTGCTGCTTCTTGGACTCCTCGTATCGTTCTTGCAGGACCCTGCGAACAGCTTCGGCTTCCTTGCGCGCCTCGGCGGCGAAGTATTCTGCGGCTTGTGCGAGCTGGGCGAGTTGCTCCTCGTTGGCTTCTCCTGCGCGGCTGTGGTTGGTCGCGTCTTCTTCTGCGCCCTTGTCGCCATGCTCCTCTTTCAAATCCTTGTTCGTAGCTGTTTGATCATCTTCGGCCGCGACGTGTAGGACCTCGGGCGTGAAGTACTCAGCAGCATTTTCGAGTTTCGCAAACAGTTCGTCCTTGCCATCTTCCTCCTTTCTCTCACTCCTCCACCTCGCCAACTTCTCGTTCCGACTCTTAACACGCATCGCCAGTTTATCTTCTCCACCAGTCCTCCCCTCCCCTTCCTTCATCCGCGTCTCCCTTGCCCGAGCCAACCGCCCCTTCAACGCCAAGCGCTCCTCCTCCAAACATCCCACACCAGTGCGCACATCAACATACGCACACTCGTCCGAATCTTCCTCATCCCCATCTCCATCCTCCACTTCCTCCCGCCACGCACGAAAGCCTTCCAACCAAGCATACCCCTCCCTCACCTCATCCCGATTCCCCCTTGCCACAGCCTCCAGCTTGACCAACACATTACACAACGGCTCCAAAATATCACACACCTGCGCCTCAGCCACGATAGTAACACCCGTTTCCTCGCAATTCTGCGTAAAATCATCGCCCTTCAATTCCAAACTCAGCTCTGTCAGTATCCACATCCTCAACCGCACTTGACTGACTTACACATCATACAACTCCCCATGCGACAGCTGCATATAGTGCTCAACGACATCATCTGCCAGCGCGGACGCGCAGATCGAGTTTTCGATGCGTGCGCGGATGTGTTTGCGGAGGAGGGCGGTGGCTTCGGCGGGGGTGCTGGCGGAGTAGGTTTCTGGGTCGAAGGGGAAGAGGTCTGGGAGGTCGATGCGTGCGGTTGTCATGAAGGGAGAGAGGAGGGAGGTTAGGACGTGGGGGCTGAGGGTTGAGGGCATGGCGGTGTAGTGTATGGTGTGGTGTTGAGGTTGAGGTGCGGAGATTTTGGGACTTTGGTGGGTGGGTGTGAGATTTTGGGGATTTGGTGGGTGGGGGAGGTGAAAGTGAACGAAAATTTGCGATGGGCTTGCTGTGAAGACTTGTTTGTTGGTTTGTTTGAACTGAAACATGCGTCATAATTCTATGTTCAGTAGATACATTTTGGCAAATCAGCGATATCTCCATGTGCCGAAAGTCGCACATCTTGGAGATGTACGCACTCAAAAAAAAAAAAAAAAAAAAAAGTAAACTCTAGATCTCAAAATATCTCGTGCGCTAGAGTCGCACATCTTGAAGAAAAGATGTACGCACCCAAATCAAAGACCGTACATGCGAAACCTCAAGACACCTCCTCCGCCACAACCACATCGCCGCCCTCATCCCCATCCCCAACTCCATCTCCACCCTTCTCATCCACCGTCCAACAAAAGCACCCCGACCCACAAAAATCGCACTCCCACTCATCCCTCCACAGCATCTTCTTCCCATTGACACTCTCTCCAACCAGCTCCACAATTCGCGGGCTCTCGGGCGCCGACATCGAAACCGGCAAGCGCGAGTGCAACGACATTCCCTCTCCAGCATCCATCTCAACCGCAATGTGCTCAAAGCCATCATCTCCATGCGCTGGCGAGCCTGGCGCCAACGTGTCCTCCAAACACGCACACGTCCCACCACAACACCACACCGACTCCACACTCCCACTCCCACCCCAGTAATGCCAGCAACACTTTTTCATTATATTCGTATCACCACCTAACCAATCCCCATCCTCACCATATTCCCCTCCGTCATAGTAGCCCTCGTCATACCGCGACGGCGCTACATAACCCCCAAGTTGTCGCTGAATCGAGTCCTCGCTAAAGACATGCGTCGTCGGAAGAGGAGGCGTGCGCGAGCGGAGGCGCCAGTTGCGGGTGTAGGGTTTGCGGGAGGGTTTGCGGCGGGGCCAGCGGGGGGCTTTGGGGAGGGGGTGGGGCATGGTTGGTTACTGAGAGAACGATGGGGTATGAGTGCTTTGTGGCGTTGTGTCGAGCGAGGAAATAGATACGGAGACGAGAATAGGATACAAAAGGAGAAAGAAGCAGTGCTTTGAAGGGCATGATGATGGGGGTGTGTTTGGGAAGGGGAATTGAATGGAGGGATGCGCTTGAATGAACGTGTGGTGCTGGCGAATTGCGTGACTGTCATGCACTGACGCGGAAAGATGTGACTGAAAACCGATGACAACAGCGCAAGCATGCCTGTTCCTGTTTGATGCTTGAATGTTTCTTATAGACAATGATCCGGTACGCGGACGACGCGGCCAGGAGAACACAACATACCTGTCAATTCCCATATACACAACCCCACCTTATGTCAACTTCTCCCCAGTCACTTTGAACAACACACTCCCACTCCCAGGCTTGCTCACAACAACCGCCTGCCCCAACTTCTCCTCGCTGATATCCGGCCACCTCTTACGATAATACTTCTCCTCCCACGCCTTCTTCACAGCATCCACCTTATTTTTCGGCACAAGATGCACACTACACCCGCCCCATCCCGCGCCCGTAAGCCTTGATCCCATCGCTCCAGCAGCCCGCGCAATGTCACACAGCTCGTCGAGTTCAGGGCAACTGCAGTCGTAAATCTCGCGGCACGAGTCTTGCGTCGTGTTCATGAGGGCGCCGAGCTGTTCAAGAAGATCGGAGGGCGGCGAGGATAAGAGGGAGCGGAATTTGATGACGCGCAGGGCTTCGGTGAAGACGTGTAGGGCGCGCTGGCGGAGCATGAATTTGTCTGCGCGCACGGGGAACTTGGACATGTACCGCTCGTTTAGCTCGTCTTCGGATATGCCGAGGAGGTCGCAGACGGCGGTGCGCGAGTAGCCGTCTTCGAGTGTGAGGTAGTCGCTGGTGTGTTGTACGAGTTTCGTGAGCTGTGTTTCAAAGTCCGACACCGAGGTTTGTGTGTTGTCGGCGATGCCTTCTTTCTCCTCAAAGTACGTGTCGTGGAAGCCGCGCAAGCTGACGCCGAGGGGTGAGGAGTCGGTGGGGAGGGGCTTCTTGAGGCCGAAGGCTTTGGCGAGGAAGACGGCGGCGAGGGTGCATTCGACGACGCGCAGGTTGTAGCATACGGGGGCTGTGACGTGCTTGTCGGCCGCAACGAAAGATTGCGCGGTGACGAAGGTGAGCTCCGGGTCGGTCTGGGGGAACTCGATGTTCTCGCATTTGAGGCTGGGCTTGAAGGAGACGTAGAGGGCAGTCCCGCGAAGGGAGAAGACGGATGCTGCTTGGTCCATGCTGGAGGATGTTAGCGATGGTTGTGTATGCCGAACAGTATACTTACCCTCCTGAGTTGACACCCACAGCGCGCTCGGATACGATAGCCAGTTCGCAGAGCTCCTTCTTGTTGATGTTTTCTTCGCCATTCGCAGCCAGTACGGCCAATGCGCTCGTGCACACGACTGACGCTGAACTCGACAGGCCGCCCCCACTAGGCACCGTGCCGTCGCACACAATGTCCATGCCCACTGACGTGAACTTCCCGCGCTTCTTTTGCAGCAGCTCTGACACGCCCTTGAGGCCTGACTTGAAGTAGTTTGTCCACTCGTGCTCGGAAGCATCGATTGGTATCTCGCCCTGTGGGATCTCGAACTCGCGCGTGGGGAACTTCTCTGAGTTCAGGTTGGCGATGCGTATCCGTGGCTTCTCTTCGGAGGGCCGCACGGCTACTGCCATGATGAAGTCTGCGGTGATGGCCATGGGGAGTACTTCATATAGCGAGTAATCGATGTGCTGTGTACTGTCAGTCTTGGTTGTGTTGGGAGACATGGCACTCCTACCTCGCCAATGACATTGACTCGCCCTGGACTCCGCGCAACAAAATCCGCCTGCTTTCCATAGAGGTCTTTGAACTTCGCCAGTAGACTTTCCCATCGTTTTGTCTCTACTGGTACTGCCTCCTCAGGGTACATGTCATTCAGTGACGTTGCTGTCGGAACTTCCATGGTGTCGACAGGTGATATTTTGTGTTGACTGGTATCGTGCGCCGTTGAGAAAGAGCCGCGGATGTGAATTGATCAAAAGGGCGCAAAGGAGCCACTTATCAAGCTTCCGAGCAGGCGCGTGAGCTCAGGGAAATGTTTAGCGGGGTGAAAGCTGCCGGGACGTGGGGTCGGAAGCGCTTCTCGAAGAAGTAAGGCTGCAGGTAGCTTTCGCGGACCGCAACCTGCACGAAGACGCAGGTACAAAGTTTGCGCCAGGATCATGACGCAAGATCGTACTCAAGTTGTGCCGTTAGACTGTGTTCACACTGAGTCAATTTCTTGTCCTCCACTACCGAGACACGGTTCAGCCCTGCAGCCATCGATCTGGCATGTCTTAGTGTGCACAGAGGATCAGAACATGATTTGTGTGTGACTGAACGCTTGATGTTTGTCCAAAGGTAGCGCCTTGTACAGATTGAGATTGGATCTGTACGAATGTCGTGCGCTGTTCACTGGCTGGTCTTCCTTATCAGCCCAGACCTCGTCCTCTCCC
>Ga0265798_10002696_pt1 | contig 25849 bp, 24 predicted proteins | sample P3T30metagenome_FD_192430 | JGI IMG/M metagenome (GOLD analysis project Ga0265798, IMG submission 192430) | Plant litter microbial communities from East Loma Ridge, Irvine, California - P3 T30 | ecosystem: Environmental > Terrestrial > Plant litter > Unclassified | place: USA: California...
AAGCACGATCAGCAATGTCCGCCGCGGCACCCGCCCGGTCGTCAGCGTCATCAGCGGCGCACCGATCACTACCCCCAGTGCGTAGGCGCTGATCAACAACCCGGCGGTCGGGATCGACACGCCGAGATCATGGGCGATGACGGGCAGCAGGCCCATCGGCGCAAATTCGGTCACGCCGATGCCGAACGCACCGACGGACAGGGCCAGGACGGCGGGATTGAATTTCATCACGTGATCCTCAGACCAGCGCCGGGTTCAGGCGGGCGAAACCCTCCTGCTGACGGTACGGGGTATGTGGGTAAGGCGGCAGCACATCGCTCGCGGCGTCGAGCACAGCTACGTGATCGACCGACAACGTCCAGCCGACCGCGCCGAGATTGTCGCGCAACTGCGCTTCGTCGCGCGCACCGATGATCACCGACGCGACGGTCGGGCGACGCAGCAGCCAGTTGATCGCGACCTGCGGTACGGTCTTGCCGGTGTCCGCTGCGACCGCCTCCAACGCGTCGATCACGCGGTAGAGATGCTCGACCTCGACCGGCGGCGCGAACTGCTCCGTGTCGTGGAGGCGGCTCCCCGCGGGGATCGGCCGGTCGCGCCCGATCCTGCCGGTCAGTCGACCCCAGCCAAGCGGGCTCCACACCAGCGCACCGACGCCTTGGTCGGCGCCCATCGGCATCAGGTCCGCCTCGTAAGCGCGGCCGATCAGCGAATAATAGACCTGATGCGCCACGAGGCGCGGCCACCCGTGCCGGTCTGCAATCCCCTGCGCCTTCGCCACCTGCCAGCCCGGATAGTTGGACACCCCGGCATAGCGGACCTTACCCGCGGCGATCAGCGTATCGAGCGTTCCCATCAGTTCCTCGGTCGGGGTGGACGCATCGAACGCATGAAGCTGGAGCAGATCGACATGATCGGTGCCGAGCCGTCGCAGCGAGTCATCGACCGCGCGGACGAGACGCGCGCGCGACGCGCCCCAGTCCTGCGGTCCGTCGCCCATCGGCAGTCCGGTCTTGGTCGAGATCAGCACCTGCTCGCGCCGCCCCTTGATCGCCGCGCCAAGCACCGTTTCCGATGCGCCGTTCGAATAGACATCGGCGGTGTCGAACAACGTGACGCCCGCATCGAGGCAGACGTCGACCAACCGCCGCGCCTCGGTCTCGTCGCTGCGGCCCCATGCGCCGAACAGCGGACCGGTGCCGCCGAACGTCCCGGTGCCAAAGCTGAGCACGGGCACGCGAAGCCCCGATGATCCCAATTGCCGATAATCCATGTGCGTGTTCCCGATTGCGCTGTAGACGCATAGATGGCCGGTCGTGCTCGCTTTGATTAGCTGCCGGCGCGGCGAAGGATCTGTGATATGGACGCAAAGGCCGACACTGCGATGGGCGTGGGAGCCGATCGCGCCCGATCGCTGGAGGTCTTCGCCGCGGTGATGCGCGCGGGCAGTTTTTCGGGTGCCGGCCGCGTGCTGGGGTTGACGCCGTCCGCGGTTGCCCGGTCGATTGATCGGACCGAGGCACGGCTCGGCGTCAGGCTGCTCCTGCGCTCGACCCGCGCGCTGACGCCGACCGCGGAGGGACAGGCTTATTTCCAGAGCGCGCGCCGGATTCTCGCCGACCTCGACGACGCCGAACAGCAGATTGCCGACCAGGGCGCGCCCCGTGGTCGGTTGCGGGTCAGCGCGGCGCTGTCGCACGGGCGCTTGTGCGTCGTCCCGCTGCTCGGCGAATTCGTCCGCCGCTATCCGCACATCGTGCTCGATTTCGCGCTGAGCGATTCGATCGTCGATGTCGCGGCGGGGCAGGCGGACGTCGCGGTCCGGTTCGGCCCGTTGGCGGACAGCCTGCTCACCGCGCGCAAGCTGGGCGAAAGCGGCCGCGTGATCGTCGCGTCACCCGCCTATCTTGCCCGCTGCGGCATGCCGCCTACGCCCGAGGACCTGCGCGATCATAATTGCTTCAACTTCAATTTCCGCCGGATCGAGCCGGTCTGGCCGTTCCGGCGCGAAGGCCGCGACATCACGCTGTCGGTAAAGGGCAATATCGAGGCCAATAACGGCGAGACGGTCGCCCAGCTCGCCGTCGCCGGGGTCGGGATCGCGCGTGTCGGCACGTTCAGCGTGGCCGACGATATTGCCGCGGGCCGGCTGGTCCCCCTTTTCGAGGACCTCAACCCTGGCGACGTCGAACTCATCCACGCGGTCTTCGTCGGCGGCGTCAACATGCCCGCGCGCGTCCGCGTGTTCGTCGATTTCCTCGCCGCGCGCCTGGCGGCATAGCGTGGGCAACGCTTCCTCGTGCCGTCCGCCGCCTTGTCGTTCGCAAAACCGTTTCAGATTTTTACGAATGCGTCCGCCTTGTCCGGCGTAAGGTGGACACGATTTCGGGCACGGTTGCTAGCACGAGGCAGGTCGGCTTGGCGGTGTGCCAGTATATCTGCACGCCAGCCGCCCGGCCTCACGTTCGCGTTGACGAGCATCAGGTCGGACATGATCGGTCTCCGGTTCGGTGATCTCGCTGAACATCCGCGTGCGAGCGTTGCCAGGTCCGTCGCCAGACGAGCGGGGTCACGCCGACCATGCGGCGGAACAGCCGGGTCAGATGCGCCTGATCGGTTAGCCCGCACGCATAGGCGATCTGACTGAGCGTCTCGTCGGTCCGCAGCATCAGCGTCTGCGCGCGCCGCACGCGCTGCCGGATCAAAAACGCGTGCGGAGTCTCGCCGGTCGTCACCTTGAAGGCGCGACAGAAATGCCCCGTGCTTAGTCGCGCCACTTCGGCCAGCGCGTCGAGACCGACCGTCGATCCCAGCCACTGCTCGATATGCTGGACGACGCCGCGCAACTGCCATGCGGCGAGTCCGCCCTTGACCGACTTCCGGATCGGCTGCGGATCGTCCTCGACGAACATCGCCGCGAGCCGCTCGAGGTAATGCCGTGCGACGTGTGGATTGTGATCCAGCGCGCTGACCGCGTTTGCCAGCAAGCCCGCGGCAATGGACGGCGCGAACCCGTGGGGCAGGGCCGTGATCGCTGGGGCCGTGTGCAGCATCGCCTGTTCTCCCTCGCAACCTGTGCGGAAAACATAACGGATGGGTATCGATCGGCTGCGCCCCGGTCGGGGTGGCGATCGCCCCCTCTTTAGTGGGGCGAAGTATAGCGTTGACTCAGAGTTCGATGATACCGCGCTTGGCCGCGATCGTCACCGCGTGCGTGCGATCCGAGGCGCCGAGTTTCGCGAAGATCAGCTTCATGTGGCCCTTCACGGTTTCCTCCGTGACGGCCAGCCTTGCCGCGATCTGCTTGTTGGAATTTCCCGACGCGGCGAGCGACAACACGCCGATCTCGCGCTCGGTCAGTGCGTCCTCGATCACGTGGAAGGCGATGCTCGACGCCACTTGTGCGTTTAGATGCTTGCCGCCGGCATGGACCGAGCGGATCGTGTCGAGCAGTTCCTTGCGCAGCGTGTTTTTGAGCAGATAGCCCGCGGCCCCGGCGCGCAACGCGCGCAACGCCTGCGCATCGCCCGAATAGGTCGTCAGCACGATGATACGCGCCTGCGGCCAGTGGCTGCGCATCGCGGCGATCGTGTCGACGCCGCCGATCCCCGGCATCTGCAGATCCATCAGGACGATGTCGGGCAGATGCGTCGGGTACAGAGCGAGCGCCTGTTCGCCGGACTCGGCCTCCGCGACGAGCGCGAGATCCGCCTGCGTTTCGATCACGGCTCTTACCCCATCGCGAAGGAAAGGATGATCGTCGACGATCATGATGCGGATCTGTGGCGATGAGGACACGGCGAACTCACGGGGTTGCGGACTGCTAAGCGGAAACCCTGCGCCGTGTCCGAGGGCCATGACAAGTCGCTGATCCATCAGCGCGCGGCCAATCGGTCGAAGGTGTCGCGGAAGACCTCTGCCATTGCATCGAACCGTACTGCCCCGACACAGAACAGCCAGCGCGACAATCTCCCGGATCCATCGTCGCGTCGATCGTCGGGCAGCGCATCGAACAACCCCTCCAGCATCGCCTGCGGTGTTCCAGAGAGGTCGTCGGGGTTCAGCCCGCTGTCGATAAGGCTTGGCGCGAACGCGGCGGAATCGGCGTCGAGGCGGATCGTTTCGCGCGCTGCCGTCGCGACTGCCTGACGCATCACGGCGGGCGTCCATGCCGCCCGGTTGCCGAGTCCGATTGCGAGGACGGTGGTCGCCTGGATCGGTCGCGCCGGCGCCGACAGAATCAGGACTTCACCTGGCTCGGCACGGAATATACCGTCGGCGCGCAGACGCGTGATCGCGCCGCCAAGTGCCGCGTCGAGGTTGCCCAAGCCACCGCCGGGCTTGTTCCGTCCGATCTCGTAAGAGAACACGCCTGCGATCGCCACCGCCACCTCCGCGCTCACCGCATCGCGCGGCGCGATATCGATGCGAACGCCCCGCCATCTCCCGATCGTTACCGCGTCGTCTGCACGGCCATCCATCGGCGGCATCCTGTTATCCCGTTGGTCCGATCCGGCACCTCTCCCATCGCATAGCATCGTGATACGCAAGGATCGTGGACCGGGCTGACAGAATTTGGATAATCACGACGCTCTCCGGCAAAATATTCGATATTGACGTTGGTGTATTGTGCAAACTCTTGCATTAGGTTGTTTCGTAAACGTAACCTAGATTATCGTCGCTGGGTTGGACATTGTCATATTATTTGCACGATCTAGGTATCTGCGTATGACAGGGCCCTGGGCATTCACCCGCCTTATCGTGGGGGTCGCCGGCCTTTTGACGCTGACGACTGGCGCATCGGCACTCGATCCCACGCGGACGATCGCCCAACTGCGCCATTCCCGCTGGACACTGGGCGATGGTGCGCCCGGCAACATCCGTGCGATCGCTCAAGGTCGGGACGGCTATCTCTGGCTGGGCACCGCAACCGGTCTCTACCGGTTCGACGGCATTACTTTCGAGCGGATCGTGCCCGCCGACGCGGATCCCTATCGCTCGCCCCAGATCACCGCGGTGCTCGCTGCCCGCAACGGCGACATCTGGGTCGGCTATAACTTTGGCGGTGTCGCGGTGTTCCGCGGCGGTGTCCTCAAAGTCGCCAACCCGTCGCCCCCCATCGGCGGCGTCAACCGGATCGTCGAGGGGCGCGACGGCGCTATCTGGTTCGCGGTGGAATCGAAGGGTGAGTTGGTCCTCAGCCGATTGTCGCATGGGCGCTGGTCTCGGTTCGGGGCCGGGCAGGGCGTACCGGACACTGCGATCGGCGATATCCTGAGTACCTCCGGCGGCATCTATGTGTCGGCCCGCCCCCGGATGCTGTTTCTCCCATCGGGCGGCACGCGGTTCATCGACGCCGGGATCCCGAGCGATACCTATACCGCGCTTGCCGAAAGTCCGGGGGGTCGCCTTTGGCAATGGAATGGCGACCGGATCCGGCCGGTGACGGGCGGGGGCAGCACGTTTCGATCGGGGCCTGTCACGACGCCCTTCGTATTTCCCAAGCCGGTGTTCGACCGCGATGGCAATCTCTGGCTGTTGTGGCAGGACACCGGGCTGGGACGGCTGCCGGCCGGATCGCTCGATCGTCCCGAAAACCGCGATCCGATCCAGATGTTCACCGAGAAGCAGGGGCTGACGGCTTGGCTGACGCTGTCGATGCTGGAGGACCGCGAGGGTAATATCTGGGTTGGTACCGAGTCCGGGCTCGACCGCTTCTCCCCGAGCAATATCGTCCAGCCGGAGACGACCGAGGCCCTCGTATCGGGATTCGTCGGACCGACCGGCGGCGGGCCTGTCTTCGTCGCGGGGCTGTCCGGCGTGTACCGGATCGCCCGGGACGGCAAACCCGTGATGATCTTCCGAGTGGCGGATATCGGCGTGCTGTGCGGCGACAGTCGCCGCGTGCTGGTCGTCAGCATGCGCGGCAAATGGCTGCTCGACATCGACCGGTCGGGTAACCTCGGCAAGGCCACGCCCATTCGCGGTCCGATATCGATGACCTGCGCGCTGGATACCAACGGCCAGTTCTGGACGGGCGCGGACCGGGTCTACCGGGTCGTCGGTGACAGTCTCCAGCTGGTCGGCGGCGCGGCGGGCACGTCTGGCTCCTCCGTACCCCGTATCCGCAGCGATGGCGCAGGCGGGGTCGTGTTCGCGCGTGTCTTCCAGGGGTTTGCGCGGCTCAAGGACGGCACCGAGACCCCGCTCTGGCGGCGCGAGGATCACGTCGTCGGATCCACCCGGACGATGGTGCCCAGCCGTCACGGCCTGCTGATCGTCGGCGACCAGGGGCTGGCCCGCTATGACGGCCGCCGCCTCGCATCGCTGACCGATCGGTCATATCCGTTTCTCGTCGGGCTGACCGGCTTAATCCAGACCGCGGAGGGATCGACGTGGGTGATCGGCACGACGGGGATCGTCCGGATGGCGACCGTCGCGCTGGATGCGGCGTTCGCGCATCCCGGCGCGCCGCTTCCCTTCGAACGCTTCGGGTATCAGGAGGATTTCCGCGCGCGATCGAACATGGTCGACGCTAACGATATCGCTCAGGACGCGGCGGGGCGATTATGGTTCGCGACCAACAAGGGGCTGGCGATGATCGACCCTCGCCTTGTATCGCACAACCGTTTGCCGCCGACCGTGCAGATCCGTTCGCTTGATTCCGGTGGCGCCGCGCAGACGCCGGGAACGCGACCGGTCGTGTTTCGCGCCGGCACCAATCATGTCAGGATCCGCTACACCGCCCTGAGCCTGACCAATGCGACCGCGAACCGCTTCCGGTACCGGATCGAGGGGATCGATCGCGACTGGGTCGACGCCGGTGAAGCCCGCGAGGCGCTGTATACCAATCTCGGCCCCGGCACGTATCGCTTCCGGGTCATCGCCGCCAACAACGACGGCGTCTGGAACCGCAACGGCGCGGTGCTCACGTTCACGATCGCGCCGCGTTTCTATCAGACCTACGCGTTCGTCGCGCTCTGCTTCGCCGCCATCCTGATCCTAGGGTGGCTGCTGTATCGGCGGCGGGTCCGCGCGATCGCCGACCGCACGCGTGGCCGGTTCGAGGTCCAGCTCGCGGAGCGCGAACGCATTGCCCGCGAGCTTCACGACACGCTGTTGCAGGGTTTCCAGGGGCTGATGCTGCGCTTCCAGTCGGTGGTCGAACTGCTGCCGCGCGGCGATCGTGCGCGGACCAGCCTCGAGGGCGTGCTGGAGCGGGCCGACGACGTACTGCTCGACGGCCGGGACCGGGTCCGGTTCCTGCGCGATAATATGGAACCGGTGGTGCTGCCTGCATTGCTGACCGCGATCACCGAAGACATCGTCGCGCCGCCGCTGACCTGGGACCTGGACGTCGAGGGCGTCCAGCGACCGGTCTGCGCACCGGTTGCCGATGAGATCGCGCAGATCGTCCGCGAAGCGCTCGCCAATGCGGTGCGTCATGCCAAGGCGGATCGCATCGACGTCGCAATCCGATCGAGGTCCGACAAACTCGTCATCACCGTGACGGACGACGGTCTCGGCCTTCCGTCCGACGTCCGCGAAAGCGGGCATAGACCCGGCCATTACGGCCTGATCGGCATGCGCGAACGTGCTGCCGCGATGGGTGGAATACTCGCGATCCGGTCCGACCCCAACTCCGGTACGGAGATCAGCGTAACGATCCCGAAGCGGATCGCCTATCGATGAGCGGGAAGGCGACGATCGTCACCCTCCCGCCGATCGCGTAGCGCTCAGCTCTTCACGAACGCGAGCAAATCCGGGTTGATGACGTCGGCATGCGTCGTCAGCATCCCATGCGGAAAGCCCTTGTAGATCTTGAGCGTGGCGTTCTTCAGGAGTTTGGCCTGAAGCAGCGCGGCATTGGCGAACGGCACGATCTGGTCGTCGTCGCCCTGCAGCACGAGCGTCGGGACGGTGATCGCCTTCAGATCCGCGGTCTGGTCGGTTTCGGAGAACGCCTTGATCCCCTCATAATGCGCGAGCGCGCCGCCCATCATGCCCTGGCGCCACCAATTGTCGACGACCCCCTGCGACAGCTTTTCGGTGGGGCGGTTGAAGCCGTAGAATGGCCCCGACGCGAGATCGATGTAGAACTGCGCGCGGTTGTCCGCGAGCGCTTTGCGCAGGCCATCGAACACCGAAATCGGCAAACCGCCGGGATTGCTCGCTGTCTTGAGCATCATTGGCGGCACCGAGCTGACCAATACGACCTTGGCGACGCGGCCCTGCGGCTGGCCGAACTTCGCGACGTAACGGGTGACCTCGCCACCACCGGTTGAGTGGCCGATATGGACTGTGCGCTTCAGGTCGAGATGCTCGACCACCGCGGAGGCATCGGCGGCGTAATGATCCATGTCGTTGCCGGTATCGACCTGCGACGACCGGCCGTGTCCACGGCGATCATGCGCGACGACGCGGTAGCCCTCGGCAAGAAAGAACAGCATCTGCGTGTCCCAGTCATCCGACGATAGCGGCCAGCCGTGATGGAACACGATCGGCTGCGCATCCTTCGGACCCCAGTCTTTGTAGAAGATGTCGGTGCCGTCCTTGGTCTTGATGAATCCGCTGCTCATTCTCGGAACTCCGTTGGGTAGAGGGGGAAGGGGGGAGGCGAAGGTCATCGACGGGAGAAGCGTCGCCGCGACCGCGGATGCGGAGGCGATGACGACCGAGCGTCGTGACAGCGCACGAAGGGTTTCGGGCATGGCAGTGTCCTTCCGTTGCGGTTCGCAAGCCTATTGCGCGACGGCGGCTGCTTCGATCAAAGCGGCGACGGCCTTTGGATTGGACGTCATCACGACGTGCGACGCGCCTGGAACCACGACCGTCTTCTTTGCGGCCGCGCGCTTTTCCATGAAGGCATGCGCGGCGGGCGGAATGTTCAGGTCGGCGCTGCCGTAGATGAACCAGGACGGGATCGTCTTCCACGATGCCGTGAGCGCGCGCTCGTTGAGTGCAGCCTCGGCGACGGGGCGCTGCGTCGCCGCCATCAGCGCTGCCGGCGCTGCCGGAACATCCGCGGCGAACTGCTTCGCGAACTTGTCCTGCTCGATGTACAGATCCTTCGTGCCATCGGGCAGCACGACAGGCGGCGCGAGCGCCGCGCCGAGCGTGGCGCCGGGTAACTTGCCGGTCAGCGCGAACGCGCTCTCGCCTACATTCGCGGCGAAGGCGGCGACATAGACGAGTGCCTTGACGTTCGACGCATGCGCAGCCGCTTCGCCGATGACCGGTCCGCCATACGAGTGGCCAACGAGTACGACTGGGGTCTTCACAGCATTGACGACGCCCGCAACCGACGCGGCGTCGCTCGCTACACCGCGCAACGGATTCGACGCGGCGATGACGGTATAGCCGTCGCGTCGAAGCAGCGCGATGACGCCGTTCCACGATCCGGACTCCGCAAACGCGCCATGGACGAGTACGATGGTCGGGCGCGGGCCCTTCGGCTGCGCCTGTGCGCCGGCCAACGGTACGAGCATCGCGGTGGCGGCAGCCAAAACGGCGATCCAGTGTTTCATAGCGTCTAGCTCCCGAGACAGGCTTCCACACCTGCCATGCCCGGCGACCCCGCAAGGTTCTTGGCAAATTCTGACGTATTTTGCGCAGGGCCGACATATTGCGATCGCGGCACACCCGCGTCGTTGTGATCGTCCGCGGCGACCTGATACCGCTTTCGGAGTGGGAACAGGGAGTGCCTATGACTGAGCGTCGCATGGGACCGGAGCGGGTCGCCGCGTTCACCGATGGCGTCATCGCTATCATCATCACGATCATGGTGCTGGAACTCAAGGTGCCCGAAAGCGGCGATTTACGCGCGCTCGCCGGAAGCGCGCCCATTCTGCTCGCTTACGCGCTGAGTTTCGTGAACGTCGGGCTGTACTGGAACAACCACCATCACATGTTCTCGGTCGTCGAACGGATCGATGGGCGTGTGCTGTGGGCCAATCTGTTCCTGCTGTTCTGGCCCAGCTTGGTGCCGTTCGTGATCCGCTGGCTCGACGAAACTCAGTTCGCAGCAGGGGCCACCGCCGCCTACGGGATCGTGCTCGGACTGGCGGCAATCGGATATTCGCTCACCGAGCGCGCGATCATCGCCTGCAACGGTAAACAATCGGTCGTTGCGCGAGCGATCGGCTCGGACTGGAAAGGTTGGGGCAGTATCGCGCTCTACGCCATAGCGGTGCCGCTAGCGTTCGCGAGCCGCTGGGCCGCGATCGCGCTATACTGTGCCGTCATCGGCTTGTGGCTTATCCCTGACCGCAGGATCATCCGAGCGTCCAACCTTCAGGGTCAAATATGACTTTGCGGCCAACGAAATCCATTGCACCGACCGTCGCGTCAATCTCGCCAAGCTGCCATCGCGTGCTTGATCCCCGCTCGGATCGCGCTTGCTGGCACCTCATCTCGAGCTTGGATCGAAATGCCCAGCAATAGACCATCGTACAGTGCGACTAACCCTGCGACATCCGTGGTTGGGGCGAGGTCACCCGCGCTCACGCCGGCGCTGATACACCGGTGCAGCGCGTTTCGCGTCACGTCGCGCTCGGATCGAGTCAGCGCCCGGATTTGTGCACTCAGCTCTGACGAGATCGTTGCCGACAGCGTGACCATGCAGCCCTGCGGATGCGCAAGATCGGTCTGCACCGCGACCGAGCCCAACAAAGCCTGTTCGAGCCGCGCGCGGGGCGGCAGCCGTTCGTCGTCGAGCGCGTCGACGATGCTGCCATGCTGGGCCAGATATCGTGCCAGCGTTTCACGATACAGCGCTTCCTTCGAGCCGAACGCCGCGTAGAAACTCGCCGACGAAATGTCGCCCATCGCATGGCGCAGCGTCAGCAGCGATGCGCCCTCATACCCGTGCTCCCAGAACAGGTGCATTGCGCTGTCCAGCGCTGCATCCCGGTCGAACCCACGCGGTCGTCCGCTCCGTGCCATAAGTCTCCGCTCCTGAGGTTGTGGATTAATCGATCCATTATTCGTTGACAAGCTGCGTTCGGTCGTCGAATGCACTGGACCAGTCGATCCAGAAGTGAGTGTTTTGTGCGTTCAAACCCTATTCCGACCGACGCCGGCGCGAGCGAGACGCTGCCGATCTCCGCATTGTTGGCGCTGGCGATGACCGGCTTCACCGCTATCCTGACCGAGACGCTGCCCGCCGGACTGTTACCGCACATGGCCGCGGGACTGGACGTATCGGAGTCGCTCGCCGGGCAGACGGTGACGGTTTATGCAGTCGGGTCGCTGCTCGCGGCGATCCCGCTGACGCTGTACACGCAAGGCTGGCGTCGCAAGCCGACGCTGCTGGTCGCGATTTTCGGGTTCCTGATCTTCAATTGCCTGACCGCGGTGTCGACCTCCTACGCGCTGACGCTGGTCGCGCGGTTCATGGGCGGGGTCGCGGCCGGGCTCGGCTGGGGGATTATCGCAGGCTATGCGCGGCGGATGGTCGTCGCGCCGTTGCGCGGCAAGGCGCTGGCGATCGCGATGGTCGGTACGCCGCTGGCGCTGTCGATCGGCGTTCCCTTGGGGGCGATGCTGGGCACCACGCTCGGCTGGCGTATGGCGTTCGCGCTGATGTCGATCACGACTCTGATCCTGATCGGCTGGGTGCTGTGGCAGGTCCCGGATTTCCCCGGACAGCCGACGGAACAGCGACTGTCGATCGCGCGCGTGTTTCGCACGCCCGGCGTTCGCACCGTGCTCGTCACGCTGTTCGCGTGGATCACTGCGCACAACATCCTCTATACTTATATCGCGCCGGTCGCCGCGTTGTCGGGTGTGCAAGGCCGCCTTGACCTCGTCCTGCTCGGGTTTGGCGTTGCCGCGCTCGTCGGGATCTGGGTGACAGGCGTGTTGATCGATCGGGCGTTGCGGCCACTCGTGCTCGTCAGCCTGACGGTATTCGCGGCGGTTTCGTTGGCGTTCGGGCTGTTTGCGGCTAGCCCCGTCGTGACGATCGTCGCGACGATCCTGTGGGGTCTGTCGTTCGGCGGCGCCGCGACGCAGCTCCAGACCGCGCTGGCCGATGCTGCGGGCGACGGCGTCGATCTGGCGAACGCGATGCTGACGACGACGTGGAACGGCGCGATCGCCGCGGGCGGGATCGTCGGCGGCGTGATGCTCGACCATCTTGGCGCCGGTTCGCTCGCCTGGGCCGTGCTGGCGCCGACGTTGCTGGCGCTCGTGATCGCGTTGCGCGCGCGTCGCCACGCTTTCAAACTCGGTCCACGGGCATTCGATTGATGCGCCGATCGTGCGCCTAACTCAGGAGATTTCGATGAAAGCTTATCAAATCGGCGCGCAGGACAACATCGACGCCCTCGTCGCGACCACCCGGCCCGACCCCGTCGCGGGCCCCGGCGAAGCACTGGTCGCACCGCGTCTCGTCGGACTCATCAGTCGCGACGTGCAACTGTTGCGCGGCACCTATGGTCCCCGCCAGCCCGAGACCCGCATCCCGATGTCCGAAGGCGTCGGCGAGGTCGTCGCGATCGGGGAGGGCGTTACCGAAGTCGCAATCGGCGACCGCGTCGTCTGCGGCCATTTCGCAAGCTGGCTGGACGGCGCGTTCCGGTCGGACGTCTTTGCGCATGATATCGGCATCACGCACGACGGCTGGCTGGCCGAGCGCATCGTCCTGCCCGCAGCGGCGCTGATCCGGGTGCCCGATGCGCTGGCCGACGTGGATGTCGCCGGGCTTGCGTCCGCAGCGCTGACGGCCTGGAACGCGTTGGTCGAAATATGTCACGTAAAGGCTGGCGACACCGTCCTGTGCCTCGGCACCGGCAGCGTGTCGCTTGCCGCGCTGAAGATCGCCAAGGCGCGTGGCGCCCGGGTTGCGATCACCTCGTCCCACGATGCGAAACTCGAGACCGCACGCGCGCTCGGCGCGGACATCGCGGTCAACTACCGCACGTCGCCCGATTGGGCGGCCGAGGTCATCGCGCAGACCGAGGGCAAGGGTGCCGACATCGTGATCGAAACCGGCGGCGTCGATACGTTGGGCCAGTCGATCGCTGCGACCGCGGCCAACGCTCGGATCGTCGTCGTCGGCGTGTCGCCAGGCGAGGGGCCGGCGATCACCGACTATCTGTCGCTCATCATCAAGAATGTGACGATCCGCGGCATCGCCAATGGCAGCCGCGCGATTCGTCGATCTACTCGACGCGATGGTGGCGGACGGCATGACGACGGTCGTCGACCGGACCTTCGCATTCGACGACGCACCGGACGCCGTCCGCTACTTCTCCGCTGCCGGCCAATTCGGCAAGGTGATGATCGCATTCTGACCGAGCGCGCGCGATGGCGTGCGAATGCTGGCGCAAGCGTCCCCTGTCCATTCGACCGCGCGCGCCCGTGCCGTCGCGGATCGGCGGGCAGCAGAGTATCGCCGTGCGTGTTGGCGATATGATAGACGATCGCGCTGGCTTCGAAGAGCAGCAGTCGCCTTCGTCATAGGTTGGGATCTGACCGAAAGGCTGACGCCTCCGGTTCGGCGCCTGCTCTTACTCGCCCTAGGCCAGGTAGATCACGTCATAGGGTTCGGCCGACCTCTTGCAGCGACAGTGGAAATAAAGGTCGCCGGGTTGTCCCTTCGCAATCTGGAACCTAGTCTCATGCGGCGATGTTGCGACGCCTCGAAAAACTCCCGTGGCGGTTCTGACCGGCCATCGCTGCGACGGCGATAGTCGAACTAAACTGAACCGCTCCATCGCTGACGCTATGGGTTCAAGCCGCGCTCATTGATCGCGCGCCGGGCAGAAATAACGCGATCACCATACAGCATTGCCAAGGATCGATGGACGGCTTTGGAGCACATGTCCTTCGCCAGGGCCGACGCCTGCCGTTCGGCTTGTTCGCGCTTCTTGCTGTATTCGAGATCATAATCTTGAACGTTAGGCATGGCAGGCACTCGGCACTGCGGGCGGAAGCTGATCCCAGCTCTCTATCGTCACCGTGCTCGCGGCAAGGGTGATGGCGATGCATCGGTATACGCTTATGCGGCTCGGGGAGATACCCCGTTCGTGCCGTCCGGCTCGTGGAGTGTTCCGTCTGGCGCGTAACAGGTCGAAGGCCATGTCGGTGAAGCCTGCGGCCCTTATGTCAGAGCTCAGCCCAAATGAGGTGTGTCAGCATGTCACGATCGACCAGCCCCTTGTTCGTGGATGCCGTGATCGATTGCATGGGCGAGGGTAGGGCGCCCACATCTGAGGAAATGATGATCGTCGCGCAGCGCATCTGGTCCGACGGCGCGGCTTCCCGCTCTGCATTCTCGTGGAACAGCTTGTCGGTATCTTCGCCCGATCGTCTCTGCTCTATGCTGGCAGCTGGCCTCGCCTTGCACGGCTCCCAATGACTCGGCGATGGCCGCACACGTCATCTTCCAGCGTGACCTGCACCGCCTCGTCGAGATCAACCGTCCCGCCGATCTGGCCACACGGATTGGCGGCATGGTCCTGCTTGTCCACCGATGCGCCTTCAACCTGCAGAAAGACGCCCTTTGCCTCGTTCTCGATCAAAGCGGTCGCTTTGCGCGGTATCGCCGGGAGGTCGGGAACTGTACAATCCGTCGACCCAGTTACCGTTAAAATTGATCGCGTTGAGCCGGTTCACCCGCTCGGGACATTCATCAGGCTGGTCGCCGATAGGACGAGGCCAGGGTCTATGGTCGCAAACACTGCCGCCGCGTAACGGGCGAGGCCGTCGCGTGATATGATCGTACCCGCGGTTCGCGTTGACCTATCGGATGCCGGACGCAGCGGCGGTCGGTGTCGCGAGGTAGCGATCCAGGAACTGCTGGTGAGTCGGCATGCCCGCGACCGCGTCCGCGATGGTGCTGCGGATGTTGGTCAACACGCTGGCGAGTTGCGGGCCGCCCATGATGTTGCCGAGCCGGTGGTGATCACGGGGCGTGAGACGCTGGCCGAGCATCACCTGCACCCAGCTCGCGACGCGGAACAGATCCTCGCCGCCCTGATACGCCTGCGCGCCTTCGGTGAACAGCGCGATGCGCTCTACGAGTGTGTCCGGGATGGGCATGTCCCGGCGCGCCGCCCAGAACGGCTCGGGACGTTCGTTGAGATGATAATGGAGGATGATGAAGTCGCGGACGCGCTCCAGTTCGGCCTGCGCCTGATCGTTGAACCGTGTTACCAGCGAGGGTGCGATCCCGCCGAACGGGAAGGTCTGCATCAGCCGCATAAGGCCTGTCATGACCAGATGGATGCTGGTCGATTCGAGCGGCTCGACGAACCCGCTGGCGAGGCTGAGCGCGACGCAGTTCCCCATCCATACCTGCCGCCGGCGGCCGGTGCGGAAGCGGATCAGCCGTGGCGGGGTCAGCGGTGCCCCGCCGATCGCGCCGAGCAGCCGGGCATGCGCCTCGTCGTCGGACAGGTGATCGCTCGCATAGACCAGCCCGTTGCCGACGCGGTGCTGCAGCGGAATGCGCCAGCGCCAGCCCGTGTCATGCGCGATCGCCCGCGTGTACGGGTGTGCCGGGCCGGTCGCGGCAGACTGCACGGCCAGCGCGCTGTTGGTGGGCAGCCAGTGCGACCAGTCCTCGTACCCGGCGCCGTAGGTGTCCTCGATCAGCAGCCCGCGAAAGCCGGTGCAGTCGAGGAACAGGTCGCCCTCGACGCGCTGGCCCGAATCGAGGACGAGCGCGCGGATGAAGCCGGTCTCGCCATCGCGATCGACGCTGGCGATCCGTCCCTCGATCCGTTTTAGCCCGTTCGCCTCGCTGCGCGCCCGCAGGAAGCGCGCATAAAGGCCGGCGTCGAGATGATAGGCGTAGTTGATCTGGCCCTCGGAGGGCAGCGCGAACCGCTCCGCCTTGGCTGCCTGAAGCTCGAGGCAATAGTCGCCGATCTCGCTCGGATCGCCGGCGGCTTTGGCGGCCAGCCAGAAATGGTGGAAGTCGCCCATCCAGGTCGACTTGCCGATGTCGCCGAACGAATGGATGTAGCGATCGCCGTCGCGCGCCCAGTTCTCGAACGAAATGCCGAGCTTGAACGTCGCCTGCGTCGCGCGCATGAATTCGCGCTCGTCCAGTCCCAGGATCGTGTGGAAGGCGCGCATCGTCGGGATCGTCGCCTCGCCGACGCCGATGGTGCCGATCTCCTCGGATTCGACCAGCGTGATGTCGAGCAACTGGCCTAGTTGCCGCGTCAAGGCGGCGGCGGCGAGCCAGCCCGCCGTGCCACCGCCGGCAATGACCACTTTCCTGATGCGCTGCTCGACCATGATCGGTTCCTATCGGTTGATGCGCTGGAGGATTTTTGCGCGCAGCCGCCGCGCCGACAGCGTATCGAGCGGTGCCAGTTCGCCTTGTGCGTGGTCGGGCAGGTGCGCCCGTGCCTGGTCCGCGGGGCCGAAGACATAGTGGTCGAACATCGCGCGCCACGCCTGCTTTTCGTGATCGGGCCGGTCGCGCAGCGACAACAGGCCGTGAAGCAGCGTGTTCATCGGCGTATCCATGAACCGCGGCACCGCGTTCCACCAATAGTTGATCATCACGTTGAACGCGTCCAGCGCCTCGACATTGTGCCACCACAACGCCGGATAAAGCAGCACATCGCCGGGCTCGAGTTCGGCGACCTCGGCCTGCGCCAGCGCCTCGGCAAAGCGCGGGTACCGGTCGAGATCGGGTGCGCGGAGATCGACCATGCTGACCACCTGTCCGGCCGGTGTCGGCTCCAACGGCCCGGGGTAGAGGTTGGCGACCTGTTCCGGCGGGAACAGCGTGAAGCGCCGTCGACCGACCATGCAGCACGCCAGATTGTTTGACATGTCGTAATGCGTCGCGGCGGTGGTACGATTGCCGATCCAGATGCTGACGAGAGGTGGGGTCTCGACGAGTTGCGGATCGCCGAACGGCAATGCCGCGTGCGCGCGAAGGCCAGGCAGATACAGATCGATGTCGGTCGAGCCGATATAGATGGCGGGCGCATCCGGATCGTCGAGGCCGGCGAGGATCTGGTCGAGATAGCCGGACAGCGAACCGCTCTCCCGTCTGAAGTTCAGCCCGGTGCAATCGTCCGAATAGCCGAAGCGGCCGCCGATCGCAGGATCGCCCACATACGCGGTGACGGGACGACCGCCGTCGAACTGCTTGAGCCACGTCATCGCCGGCTCAGCGCCGTCCAGCCCGACGGCGACCAGCGGCAGATCGCGCGCGATCCCGCGCAGGATCACCGGGCGGGCGTCGGCGATCAGATCGGCAACGGGCACGCTGGCCGCGCTCGCCGCTTCGATCACACGCGTGCGGCGCATGATACCCGCCACGCTCACCCGATCTGGCTCAGCAGCGGCTGCTTGCGGGCGATCAACTGCTGGATGTTGCCGAGCGACGCTGCAGCGAGGATGGCGAGACGCAGTACGCCCGATCGGTGCAGCCGTTCGAGCGGTTCCCCCGTCAGGGCCGCGAGATGCTCGATGTCGACGACCAGCACGTCGGGTATCGTATAGCGGCGCTCTTCGCTGACATCGACGGTGAGCGTGACCGACGTCAGAAGGCCAGCCTCGTCGAGCGCGGCATAGGCCGCCGGCGCGGTCTCGATGCCCTCGTACAGCAGGCGCAGCACGCCGGTGATATGATCGAGATACGGTGTGCTGCCGCCATGTTCGAGGAACAGCGGCAGGCCGGCGCTATCGCCGACCCGCGGGTCGTCGAGATCGACGTGCAGCATAGGCTCGCCGACGTCGTCACCGGAAGGCCTGACCAGCCCGATCGAGAAGGGGCCACGCTGGTGATTGGCGGGCACATAGCGGCTGGTCCAATAGTCGCCGGACAGGAACAGGTTCTCGTCGCGGTCGAGCCCCAGTAGGGCATAGGCCTGCAATCCTTCGTCGCGACGGCGGAATATGATGGCGAATTCGCGCTGCACCTCCTCGAACTCGGCGGGGAATATCAGCGTTTGATTGGTGGCATCGCCGAATGCGGCGCCCGCCCACGGGCTGATGCGCAAATCGGCATGGTCGATATTGTTGATCTGTACGGGGTTCATCCGCTCCGTCCTGTTGTTGCGTCAGGTCTATCAGCGCGATGGCGACGGACAAAGGAAAAGGCCACCGCACGGATTGGCGGCGGCCTTTTCATACTGGTGCGGGAGTGGATCCAGATCCACTCCCGTTTTCCTCAGAACCGGTAGCGCGCGCCGAGGTAGAAGCGCGGCTTGAGTTCCTGGACATAGACCAGGTTCGTCTCGGTACGGGCATATTGGCGGAACGGTTCGCTGGTCAGATTGACGGCTTCGAGCGACACCGAGAAGGTCTTCGTGACGTCGTAGCTTATGCTGCCATCGAGCGTACCGAACGCCGCCGTGAACAGCGGGTTGCGATTGTCGCCCTGGTTCGTGGCCGCAAGATACTTGTCCCGCCAGTTGTACGAGACGCGGGCCGATATGCCGCCCTTGTCGTAGATCGCTGTCAGGTTGGCGCTGTCGCCAAGCCCGGTGAGCGCGAAGATGTTGACGTTCGGGTCGCCGTAGGGATCCACATTCACGTCACCGCTGACCTTGGTGTACGAGACCGCGAAACCGAAGCCGGATCGACCGAAGAAATTGGTCCAGGCGACTTCGAAGCCGTGGATGTTGGCTTCCTTATTGTTGATCGGCTCGCTGATCGCGAAGTTGACGAGCGGATCGGCGGCGTCGCCGACGAGATTAACCGCGAGGGCGAGATCGTTGTAGAACGTGCCACGGAATTTGCCCGTGGCGGCGTCGAAGCCGTTCTGGAACGCCGCCGTCGCCGCCGCCTTGTTGCCGGCAGCCTGCTGCAGCAGCGCAGTGTAGGCGAACAGGTTTTCGTCGGTCGTGGCGATATTGTTCGACCGGAGATAGTCCAGCGCCGTGCCGGACCGCGACCCCGGCGCACCCGAACCCGGATCGCGCAAGCCGAACAGGTTGCCGTTGGTCACCGTATTGCCGACGAAGTTGCGTACGTTCTTGTTGAAGAAGCCGGCCGAGATGAAGCTGGTCGGCTTGTAGTACCATTCGACCGAAACATCGAAATTGTCCGAAACCAGCGGCAAGAGCGCCGGATTCTGCCGGTTGGCCGGCGCCGATCCGGAGCCCAGCGCGGTTGGACGGGTAGGGGCGTTGGCCGTCACGGAAGCGAACAGGCTGCCATAATCCGCGCGGGCGAGTGTTCGGCTGAACGACGTGCGCGCGATCAGATTGTCGACAACCTCGATGTTGAAATCGAGCGACGGCAGCAGATTGTCGTACTTCGACTTGACGTTGACCGCGCCGCCAGCCGCACCGCCGAGGACGGCGAAGTCGTTATCCGACTGCCATTCCAACGCGCTCGGGATCGTCTGGAGCGCCAGAGAATTGACCCGGGTCCGTTCGTAGCGTGCGCCGATCAGGGCATTGGCCCGGCGCCCGCCGATCTCGCCATGCCATGCCATCTGACCATAGACCGCCCAGGTTTTCTCGCCGACCGTATTGTCCGACGACCCCATCAGCACCCGTTCACGCCCCGGGACATTCTGATAATATGGCGAGAAGACGTTGAGCAGATCGACCGCATCCCCCCGGAACGCTACCAGCGCCGAGCCGGTCGAGTTTGGATTGTACTTGTCGAACTTGCACGTCAGGCAATAGGTGCTGACGAGGTCGCCCGCGAGCCTGTCGACGATACCGGTATCCGTGATGCCCCAGTCGCCGAGAAGTTGTTGCGTGTTGGAACTCGTCGAGTGGATCTTGGCATCGACATAGTTGGTGCCGAGCACGAACCGGCTCTCGTTGCCCAGATCCCAGCCCAATTCTCCGTTGAACTGGTTGATCCTCGACTCCTGCTTCGAGAAGATCTCGCGCGCGATCTGTGTGCCGAGATCGCCGCTGTCGAGCAGGTTGTTGCAATTGCCGCCCCGGCCACCGTTGGTCGCGTTGCAATCGTTGAGCGTTTCCGACTGCTGCGGGAAGCCGTTGGAGAAATCGACCTTATGCGTTGCGCGCACCGGCGCGCCGATCGAGATCGTCGTCGCCGACGTACCGTTCGCATTGTCCGGATTGGTCGTCGACTTCGAGTGGTTCGCGTCGAGCTTCAGCGACAGCACGTCGGTGAAGTTCCACTTCAGGTTGCCGCCGACCGAATAGAGTTCGGTTTTGGTCGCGAACCGCTGCTGCTCATACCCCTTGTCGGCCTGCTTGGCCTCCGCCAGGATGATGGCGGACTGCATCTGCTTGTTGTCGTCGAACGTGATGTCGCTGAACGGACGCTGGAACCAGTTGGTCTGCTCGCTGCGCTCGTCGCTCAGCTTGTTGCGGGCATACAGGCCGTCGACGGTGATCTCCAACCGGTCGGTCGGCTTGAACTGGATGTTGGCCTGGCCGTTGAGGCGCTCGCGACGGTTCTCCGAGAACTGGTAGCGGCTGTCGTTCGGGATCTGCACGTACGGCGTCGTGGGACGGTTCGTGATGTTCGTCGTCGGGGTTATGTACGTCGAGGTATTGAGGAAATTATTGAGCGGAACGATGTTCCAATAATTCGGGTTGGACTGGACCGACGCCGATTCACGCAGCTGATAGCTGCCGAACAGATTGATACCGAAGGTCTCGTTGGGGTTCTTCCAGTTGATCAGGCCCGAAAGTTCAGGCGTGACCTTCTTGAGACTGGCCTCCGCCTTCTCGACCGAGCTGTCGTACAGCGCCTTGGCGCCGATCGACCCCGAGAAGCCGTCCTCGCGCGCGTCCAGCGGCCGGCGGGTGACGACGTTGATCGCCGCGCCGATGCCGCCCGACGGGATGTTGGCACGACCGGTCTTGTAGACCTCCAGCGTGGCGACGCCTTCGGACGCCAGATTCTGGAAATCGAACGAGCGACCGGTGCCGACCGCGAACGCGTTGCCGGTGCTGGTGTCGATGCTGGTCGACGCGAGCTGACGACCGTTCAGCGTCACGAGGTTGAAGCCGCCGCTGAACCCGCGGACCGCGACCTGCGAGCCTTCGCCGTTGGCGCGAGTGATCGACACGCCAGTGATCCGCTGGAGCGATTCCGCGAGGTTGGTGTCGGGGAACTTGCCGATATCCTCGGCCGAGATGGCGTCGACGACGCCCGCGGAATTGCGCTTGATGCCGATCGCGCGGTCGAGGCTGGCGCGGATGCCGGTGACGACGATCTCGTCGGTCGTGCCGTCTTCAAGCGTGCCAGCCGCGGGCGCCGGGTCGGGCACGGTCTGCGTGCCAGTCTGCTGCGCGTTGGTGGTCTGGGCACTCTGGTCCGCCGGAGCGGTAGCGGTCTGCGCGCCGGCAGCGCTCGAAGCCGCCATGCCTGCCACGACGGCGATAGTAGATACCGAATGCGCGAGCGCGCGCGGAAACTTGATCATAAACCCTCCCCTATTCCCGGCCGCCCTGTTCAGGCCGGAGTGCACACGGTCGTTGCCGCATATGATAGGGCTACCATTCAGAGAGGTGGTGTCAACGGTAGAGGCTTTACTTATTTTGCGTGAAATAACGGGATCCGTTACACTATCATGTGTAATTCTAGTGGTTTAGTCGGCCCTTCTCCAAGGCGCTCTAGCAAATCGGATACGGTATTCTTTGGATGAAGCCTCTATATCCGCTAGTTGTGATATAATAGAGACTGTTGTCGTGCCGTATAGGTAAGTTTGGGAAAGGCGTGATTCCTAAATTACGGCCTAGCCTGACGCGAGTATGGGGCAGAACATCTGTCGTTTTATAGATGTGCTTCAAGTTGAGCAGTTGAGAGCCTTGTGGGCGAGGCTCACCTGCTATGCTGCACTGCGGTCGTCGTTGATGCTGTGCTTGGACGGAATGATGGTCGCATATGCATGCTGAAGGTCCGCAATGCGGATCAGCACGGTGATAGCGATACATCAATAAAACGGCGGCAGTGTGGGGTTAAGCCGAAATCGCAAAGGTGGGGAGGCAGTATCCTGCGTACCCCTCAGCCGCCCGAACCGCGCACATAGCCGGTTTGCGTATGTGCATTCTGCGTGGGCATCGTATCGCGTGAGACGTAGACCTACGCTCGATAAAAGAAGGTCGCGAAGGAGAGGTAGATGGTTCGCGTGTTGGTCATTGGGTATGCGCCTGACGCAGTCGATTTCACCGATCCGGCCATTCCGCCCGGCCTGACGGAAGCCCGTGTGGCGGAAGGTATCGGGCGTGACGCGCAATCGATGCGAGATCGCGGTTGGGAAGCCGTGCATCTTCCGATCCGCGCGGATGGAAGCTTGCGTCGCGACATTTCGGAGTGTCTTGCCCGCGAGACGTTCGATTGTATCGTGATCGGTGCTGGCGTCCGTATGACGACCAAGCATGTCGCCGCGTTCGAACAGGTCGTCGATGCCGTTCGGCGGGGGGCGCCGCAAACCCCGATTGCGTTCAACGCGAGCCCGGATAGTAGCGGCGAAGCGGCTGCCCGGTGGTTGGGCTAGGCTTCTTCTCGATGTAGCGCAGGCTGTTGAACAGCTTGCCGAGGTCATGCTCCGCCGTAGCGTTCGGTCTTGATCATCGCGGCATCGAGGCCGGCCAGCAGCGCGCCCTCCGTGGCGATGTTGACGAAGCCGTTGGACCCGCACACGAAGACGTGCGTGGGTTTTCGGTGAAGCCTGGCCACGACCTCCTGGACCATCGCGCCGTCGATCCGCCGCCCGAAGTCCGAGGCACGGCGCGGGTCTTCGCGCGTGATCGCCAGCGCCAGGACGAATGCCGCGTCGCCGATCTCGGTGGAATGAAGCTCTTCCGAAAAAAGCACGTCTGCGGCGGTCCGGGCGGACAGGAGCAGCGCCGTCGGTACCGCCGGAGTCTGTGTGCGGCGCTGTCGGATCATCGCCATCAACGGCACCACGCCGGAGCCGGCCCCGATCAGCAATACTGCGTCCGCGGCAGGGTCTGGCCACAGGAAATGGCCGCCGAGCGGACCACGTAGCTCGATTGCGTCGCCGATCGTCGCGACGTCGTGAAAGTATGACGAGACCTCGCCGTCCGGCAGGCGCTCGATTGCGAGCTCGATGATTGGCGAGGAGGCCGCCGCCGATGCGATCGAGTAGCTGCGCATCGCACGATAGCCGTCGGGCGCCGTCAGCCGGACGTCGACGTGCTGCCCTGCGATGGGCGCGAACGGTTTGCTCGCCCGCAGGAAGACGCTCTTGATACTCGGGGTCTGCTGGACGATCGCCTCGATCACGCACGACTGCCACGACACGGTTTGCGTGCTACCCTCAATCATTGGTGTATCGCTGCTCGCGCCACGGATCGCCGTAGATGTGGTAGCCATGCCACTCCCAAAAGCCGGGCTCGTCGCGCGTGGTGAATTGCAGCGCATTCACCCATTTGGCGGACTTCCAGAAATAGAGATGCGGGACCAGGAGCCGCGCCGGTCCTCCGTGATCGCGCGGTAGCGGCTCGCCTGCATAGTTGAGAGCGACCATCGCTTTCCCGGAGAGAAGGTCTGCCAACGGGACATTGGTCGAATATTTATCGTAGCAGTGCGCCAGCACGAAATCGGTTGGTGGATCGAGCCCTGCGTCGGCGAGGATGTCTTCGATCAGGACGCCTTCCCAGGCGGTATCGAGCTTCGACCAGGAGGTGACGCAGTGAATGTCCCGCGTCACCTTGGTCTTCGGCAGGGCATTGAATTCGTTCCAGTTCCAGACTTTGACGGGCTTCGGGCCGATCTTGACGCTGAATTTCCAGTCGGCGGGTTCCACGTGCGGCGTGGGCCCGGCTGACAGGACGGGAAAATCCTCGACGAGGTGCTGACCCGGCGGAATCCGGCTGGCTTTGTCGCCGTCCAAGCCGCGACCGGTGAATCCTCTGGTGACCATGCGAATTCCTTTGCTCATGACGAAAGGCGATCGGCGGCTTCATTCCGGAATCGCGTGTGCAATCCTTGCTCGCGTGGCTGCCGAACAGACCGATCGGCCAAAGTCCGAAAGACCGGATCATCCGTCGGAATAATCTGACGCACTTCGACGCGCTCGCTTTATCATACGCTATCCATAGCGGCATGCGGATCGTGTTTTCCAATGCACAATCGCTATAGTTTCTATAGCTATGCAATGGTGTTTCATGAACCTCTCGTTGATTTTAGGTCAAGGTATGAAAACTACCATAGTATCGCAGGCGCTAACAATAGCTCGTGCTCCTCTAATCTACGATGTGCGACTACCCGTGCAAGCTATTGAAACGATGCGCGGTCGCTATTTTTAATTCATGAACCATGAATCTATAGTCCGTGACGGCAAAATGGAGATCCCGGCGTGGTCAGACGGTGCGAAGATTTGACTAACCGATATTTTAGGCCGCAGCAAATTGGAGCCGCCGATCGTCGACCATTCCCAGCCGTTTGCGCCACAGATTGCCGCGCTCGGCATCGGCCCGCCCGGGTTCGGCTTTTCGATCACGCATATGCGCTGATCCAAAGCGGCGCCGTCGGCCTATCGCCCGCGGATAGTCGCGGTCGGCGGCGGCTATCCGATCCTCGAGGACGGCAAGTTGATCGGCGGGATCGGTATCTCGGGCGGCACCTATCAGCAGGATCAGGATGCCTGCGTCGAGGCATTCGAGAAAATCGGATTCCAGCTACCGGCGTGACAGTCGTCATGCGGCAAAGGAACTGCGGCTCGAACCGGAGGACAAGATGAGCATGACCGAACGCCAGGCGCCTGAATTGCGGGTGCGGGAGTGGATTGGCGGGGATGGCGGACGCATCGCGCCGGTTGCGCTGTCGGACCTCGGCACGGGGCCGAAGATCCTGTTCGCCTTCCAGCATTGGTGCCGCGGATGCCATGTGCACGGCTTTCCAACGCTCCAAAAACTGTATGGCGCATTGCGCCCGAAGGGGGTGGGGTTTGCGGTGATCCAGACCGTCTTCGAGGGCGCGGAGGAGAACAGCTTCGAGACGTTGCGCGTAAACCAGCTCAAATATGACCTTCCCCTCGCGTTCGGTCACGATGAGCCACCGGCCGGGCAGGCGCTTCCGACCTTCATGGAAGACTACCGCACGCGAGGAACACCCTGGTTCACCGCTATCGATGCAGGCGGCCGTATCGTCTTCTCGGATTTCCATCTCGATGCGGACACGCTCATCGCGGAACTGGGTCAGGTATAGCTTATGCAGCGAGGGCTCATCCTGACTGCTAGATTTAGGCGGTTCGACCGTCCCGCATGCGATCAGGAAATCTCATGCCAGACGCAGCGCACCCCGGTATCGTGTTCAGCCACGCGATCCACATGCTTGGCCACGGCCTCCTTTGCGGCATCGAAGGGACCTTGATCCGTGCCCACGAGCCGGAGCGACAAGCTGTCACCATCGGCTGTCATGATAAGCTGGCCGCCGGGAAGCTCGATCTCCGCAGTCAGCGCATCGTAGCGAACCGGATAGGTGTGCACCCACGCCTTGGCGATCTCGGTCAGATAACGGCTGCCATCGATGGTGGCGATGCGTGCTTCGGCTTCGAACATGAAGATCTCCCGTAAACTATGTGCTTCGATTAAAATCGTGAAATTTCTTGAGATGTTCGCCGCGTCACAGATCCAAGGCGGATCACGCTATGATCGCCGTCACGCGAATTTCGATGCGCATGGTGGGAAGTCCCAGCGCCTCGACCCCCAGTTGCGTCCAGATCGGCGCGCGGTCGGGCATGTAGTGGCGGTATAGCCTGGCCATCGTCGTGTTGATGACGGGAGGGAAGCCGCCGACGTGATAGGAATTGACGTGGACGACGTGGCCCCAGTTCGCCCCGGCTGTCGCGAGCGTCCGTTCGACGTTCTCGAACGCCTGCGCGATCTCGTCCTCCATCGACTCCGGAATGACGAGATCGTCGTTCCAGCCGCCTTGTCCGGAAATCTCCACGCGGTCGCCT
>Ga0265798_10002697_pt1 | contig 25847 bp, 18 predicted proteins | sample P3T30metagenome_FD_192430 | JGI IMG/M metagenome (GOLD analysis project Ga0265798, IMG submission 192430) | Plant litter microbial communities from East Loma Ridge, Irvine, California - P3 T30 | ecosystem: Environmental > Terrestrial > Plant litter > Unclassified | place: USA: California...
ATTCGGGGGTCGCTGCAAATGGGCCATCCATGGCCCAGTGCAGCTCAATCGGCATCCATGCCGATTGCCCCCCGAATCAGCGCCAGGACTCAGCCTTCACCCACGTCGCGTTCTGCGGTGTTCATGCGATCGCGCTAAAAAAGCGCATCAGTGCCGCTGTCTCTCCGGATAGCCAGATGACTTGTGTATAACGATGAGCGCAGAGCGTAGGAACGATCAGTGATCTCAAGGACGCCGATCGCGCCGGGGAATGGCAACGATCACGACAGCGCTTTTGCCTTGCGCTCACGCAAGTACGCGACCACCTCGTTCTGAGTTCCGGCGAACTCGATACGTGAAGCCTTGTGCTCGCGCTGGTAGGCATACATCGGGTCGTAGTATTCGCCGAGCAGGCCTTCGATCCAGCCACGGTGCAGATCAACCTTGCCGCTGCGTCGCTGTTCATCGAGTGCGTCTTGCATGATGGCTTGCAGTCGCTGCAAGCGCTCGCCGCCAAGACGCTTGTGGATATTCTTCAGGCTTTGCAGCAGGCGCTCGGCGAACAGGTCGAAGCCGGTTTCCTCGCCATGCAGGCTGATGAACTCGGCACACAGGTCGGTCACGTAATCGCGAAGAATACGCTCGACCCGGTTTTCGAAACTGTCCTCCAGCCAGACCATCGAGCAGTCCTGCATGGTCTGGTGCAGTTCCAGCGGCACGTTGCAACTGCCCACCAGACGGCTTTCGTCTTCCAGCACGAACTGCTCGATGCCGGCATCGCGTTTCTTGAGCAAGTCGATGGCCAGACGGTTTTCGAAATCGATCTGCGCCGGCTGGCCGGTGGCCCGTTTGCCGAAGCTGGAACCTCGGTGGTTGGCGATGCCTTCCAGATCAAGGCTATTGGCAAGCTGGGTAACCACCTCGGTCTTGCCCGTACCCGTCATACCGCCGAGCACCACGAAATCACATTCGGTCACCGCATCGTGCAGGGTGTCGAGCAGAAAGGTCCGCATCGCCTTGTAGCCGCCAATGATGCGCGGATAGTCGACGCCAGCCTCTTGCAACCAGCGCTGCACGGTCTGCGAACGCAGACCGCCACGGAAGCAGTACAGGTAGCCATTCGGGTTGGCTTTGGCGAATGCCAGCCAGGCCTCGACGCGCTCATCCTTGACCGGCCCGCAGACGAGTTGGTGGCCCAGCTTGATCGCCGCATCCTGCCCATGTTGCTTGTAGCAGGTGCCGACCTTCTGCCGCTCGATGTCAGTCATCAACGGCAGGTTGATCACGCCCGGAAACGCACCCTTGGAGAACTCCACCGGCGCCCGGGCATCCATCATCGGCACATCGTTGAGAAACAGAGCGCGGTAATCACTGCTGTTGTCGGCCATCAGAACACCTCGACGGCGTGGGTCTGTCGCTCGAGCAATGTGCCGATAGGGTTCAGTTGCAGCCCCAGCTCGGCAGCCACTGCCAGAAACTCCGCCTCACCTTCCGGGGTGACCGCCACCAGCAAACCACCGCTGGTCTGCGGGTCGCACAGCAGATCGCGCTGGGCGTCACTGAGCGATGCAATCTTGTCGCCATAACTTTCGAAGTTGCGCAACGTACCGCCCGGCACGCAGCCTTCGGCGATGTAATGCTCGACACCCGGCAGACGCGGCACGGCGGCGTAATCCAGACGCGCCGTCAGCCCTGCGCCATCGGCCATTTCGACCAGATGGCCCAACAGACCGAAACCGGTGACGTCAGTCATCGCCATCACGCCAGCCAGTTTGCCGAAACGGCTGCCGGGCTTGTTCAGGGTGCACATCCAGTCACGCGCCAGACCGACGTCCTGCTCGCGCAGCTTCGCCTTCTTCTCGGCGGTGGTCAGAATGCCGATACCCAACGGCTTGGTCAGGTACAGCGTGCAGCCTGCTAGCGCGGTGTCGTTGCGCTTCATGTGTTTCTTCTGCACGACGCCGGTCACCGCCAGGCCGAATATCGGCTCGGGCGCATCGATCGAATGGCCGCCCGCCAGCGGAATACCGGCTGCATCACAGACCGCACGGCCGCCGCGAATCACTTCGCGGGCCACTTCAGGCGGCAGCACATTGACCGGCCAGCCGAGGATGGCGATGGCCATCAGCGGATCGCCGCCCATCGCATAGATGTCGCTGATTGCGTTGGTTGCGGCGATGCGGCCGAAATCGAACGGATCGTCGACGATGGGCATGAAAAAGTCGGTCGTCGAGACCACACCGCGCTCATCGTCCAGCGCATAGACAGCGGCATCGTCACGCGAGGCGTTGCCGACCCACAGGTTCGGGTCAAGGTTCTGCGCGCCGCTGCCGGCCAGGATCACATCCAGCACCTTGGGGGAAATCTTGCAGCCACACCCAGCTCCGTGACTGTACTGGGTCAGGCGGATTGGCTCACTCATCGCGACACTCTCGGTAACGGGGAAACAGGCTGCGGAGTCTAGGGTCTGTTGCGGTTTCAGCGCAAACGGCGTCGCCGTTCGGTCAGGCCATCAACACGATGCGCTGCCGAACTGGCCTTTCTCGCCGCGCCTCTTATAATCCCGCGCTCCAGTACTGAATCCATCGAAGCGTGCCTGCTCGTCCAGAGTCGCTTTGCCTTGTCGTTTTTTCCGCTATTGAACCGGAGAACTTTCATGCTCAAGCGTACCCTGGCGCTCGCCGCCGGCCTTGCCCTGTCCTTTACCGCACTGACCAGCCACGCGGCCGATGTGCTGCGCGTGTCGGCCATTCCCGACGAAGCACCGACCGAACTGCTGCGCAAGTTCAAGCCGCTGGGTGCCTATCTGGAGCAGCGACTGGGCATGAAGGTCGAGTTCGTTCCGGTTGCCGATTACCCCGCAGTGGTCGAAGCGCTGGCCACCGACCGTCTGGACATGGCTTGGCTGGGCGGCTTCACCTTTGTGCAGGTCAACCTCAAGACCGGCAACGCCGTGCCCTTGGTACAGCGTGAGCAGGACGCTCAGTTCACCAGCAAATTCATCACCTCCGATCCGAACGTGAAAAGTCTGGCAGACCTGAAAGGCAAGACCTTCGCCTTCGGCTCGGTGTCGTCCACGTCCGGCAGCCTGATGCCGCGTTATTTCATGCTCAAGGAAAACATCAAGCCGGAAACCTTCTTCAGCCGCGTGGCCTACTCCGGCGCGCATGACGCCACGGCTGCCTGGGTTCAGGCGGGCAAGGTCGATGCGGGCGTGCTGAATGCGAGCGTATGGGACAAGCTGGTCGCCAACGGCAAGGTCGACACCAGCAAGGTGCGCGTCTTCGCCACCACGCCGACCTACTTCGATTACAACTGGACCGTGCGCGGCACTCTGGAGAAGGGTCTGGCGGCGAAGATCAAACAGGCCTTCCTGGACCTGGACCCGGCCAACCCGGAGCAGAAAGCGATTCTTGATCTGCAGGCGGCCAGCCGCTTCATCGAGACCAAGCCGGAAAACTACAAGGGCATCGAAGAGGCTGCCCGCGCTGCCGACCTGCTGAAATGACGCTGCGCCTGTCCGGGATAGACCTGCGCCACAGCAACGGTACGCTCGCGCTGCGGGGCCTGGAACTGAGCATCGCGCAGGGCGAGCGGGTGGCGATCATCGGTCCGTCCGGGGCGGGCAAGACCACGCTGCTCAACCTGCTGGCCAGCGCCCTGCCGCCCAGCGCGGGGCAACTGGAAATTCTGGGGACCAGTCCCTGGCAGCTTTCCAGTCGGCAGCGCCAGCAACTGCGCCGTCGTATTGCGCTGATCCATCAGGCCCCGCCTCTGCCGCCGCGTCAGCGCGTGGTGACAGCCGTACTGGCCGGCAAGCTCGGTGAGTGGGGCCTGGGCAAGTCGTTACTGAACCTGCTGCATCCACTCGACGTGCCGGGCGCGCGCAACGTGCTGGCGCGGCTGGATCTGGCAGACAAGCTGTTCGTGCGCTGTCAGCAACTGTCCGGCGGGCAACTGCAACGGGTCGGCATCGCCCGCGCCCTGTATCAGGCCCCGGAAGTGATGCTGGCGGACGAGCCGGTCTCGGCGATGGACCCACGTCTGGCGGACCACACCCTGGCGCTGCTGTGTCAGCATGCCATTGAACACGGCGTGACGCTGGTCGCCAGTCTGCATGCCGTTGAGCTGGCCCTGGCGCATTTTCCGCGCATCATCGGTGTACGGGACGGGCAGATTCATTTCGACCTGAACGCCAGCGACGTCAGTCGTGAACACCTCGAGACGCTGTACGCCAACGAACAACTGAGTACTGCGGCCAGCACCGAAACACCTGCCTCCGCGCCCTGGACGCCGCGATGCTGAGTCATGATCGACGCGACCCGGCCGCCGTACCGCGTTTGCTATTGGCGCTGCTGGCTGTCGCACTGCTCTGGCCGGGCATTCGTCTGGCTGAGCTCGATCCCACCGTCTTACTTAAAGCGGAAAATGCCAGAACCATGGGTAGTTTTGTCGCCGGCTTCTGGCCGCCCGCCCATGAGTCCGAGTTTCTGACGCTGCTGATCGACGCCACCCTGCAGACGCTGGCGATTGCCACGGCGGGCATGGCTCTGGCACTGCTGCTGGCCATACCGGCAAGCCTGCTGGCGAGCTCGGCGCTGTCCTTGTCGGCCGCCTCACGTGCAGGACGGCCCGGCTGGCTCGGTCAGTGCTTGCGCTGGCCTGCGCGCGGTCTGTTGATTTTCCTGCGCAGCGTGCCGGAAATTGTCTGGGCGCTGCTGTTCGTGCGCGCCGTCGGGCTGGGTCCGACAGCGGGTGTGCTGGCCATCGCCATTACCTACGCGGGCATGCTGGGCAAGGTTTACGCCGAGATCTTCGAGTCCGTTGATCAACGCCCGGCCCACGCTCTGATGCAGGCGGGCAGCGGACGATTAGCCGCGCTTGTGTACGGCATCCTGCCCAATGCCGCTGCCGAACTGACGTCGTACACGGTCTATCGCTGGGAATGCGCGGTCCGCGCATCGGTGGTGATGGGCTTCGTCGGCGCAGGCGGACTGGGCCAACAGATCGATCTGTCGATGCGCATGTTCGCCGGTGCCGAAGTGGCGAGCATGCTGCTGACCTTTCTGGTGCTGGTGCTGCTCGCCGATCAGTTGAGCCGTCTGCTGCGCGGGAGGTTCGCATGAGGCGGGCTGGCAACTGGCTGTTGTTGATCGCGATCATTGCGGCAGTGATCGGCTCGTTCGTTTATCTGGGCATGGACCTGTTCGGCCTGAGCAGCCCTGAAAGCCTGACGCAGATGGGCCGCTACGCCTTGCGCTTCATGAGCCCGGACCTGAGCGCCGGTCACTTGCAGGCCATCGGCAAGGGCGCACTGGAAACCCTGGCGATGTCGGCGCTCGGCACACTGCTGTCGGTGATCGGCGGATTATTGCTGGCTTTACCTGCTGCCGGTCGCCTGGGCTGGCCGCTGCGCAGCCTGAGCCGTCTGTTGCTCAATGCGTTGCGGGCCATTCCGGAACTGGTGTGGGCGGTGCTGATGGTGTTGGCCGCAGGGCTTGGACCCAACGCGGGCACGCTGGCGTTGGCATTGCACACCACAGGCGTGCTGGGTCGCTTGTTCGCCGAAGCGCTGGAAAACACCTCCCCGGAACCCGCCGCTGCGATTCGTCTGCAGGGCGGCAGCGCATGGCAAGCGTTCTGCTACGGCACGCTGCCCAATCTCTGGCCGCAACTGCTGGCCTACACCCTGTATCGCTGGGAGAACAACATTCGCATGGCAAGCATTCTGGGTTTCGTCGGTGCGGGCGGTCTGGGACAGATGCTCTATGTCAGCCTCAGCCTGTTTCAGGAAGCCCAGGCCAGCACCGTCATCCTTGCGATGCTGGTGCTGGTGTTTGCCGTGGATGCGCTGAGCGGCTGGAGCCGTCAGCGGTGGGTGCGTGGCTGATTACAGGGATACGCGGATCCTGTGGGAGGCCCCACGACGTCTTCGACGTAGCGGTGTCGCGCAGCAAACCCGGGACTGTGGGAGGGGGCTTGCCCGCGATGAACGATGACGCGATTTTCCTGACCTACCTCGCCGACTGCATCGCCGGCAAGTCGCCTCCCACGGTCCGGTGACTGCGGGAAGCAAGCGGTGTGTCAGGTGTACAGACACAGCCACCAGCTTGCCGCGATACTTCCGGGATCAATACCCCAACGACAATCCCGTATTACGACGCGGGTCATTGGCGCCGTAGAAGCGGTTGTTGCCGACCGGTTTGCCGTCCAGCGACGGAGCGCCCACCAGAATCGCTGCCACGTGGTTCATGGGCTGTGGACCTGCAAACTTGTGGCCCCAGCTTTCGAGGATCTTCAACGTATCCGGGCTGACCGCGAAGGTGTCCAGGTTGGTCGTATCCGGCTGCCATTGCTGGTGGAAACGTGGCGCATCGACCGCTTCCTGAATGTTCATGCCGTAGTCGATCACGTTGAGCATGGTCAGCAGCGTTGCAGTGATGATACGGCTGCCGCCTGGCGTGCCGACGACCATCACGGTCTTGCCATCCTTGGTGACAATGGTCGGGCTCATCGACGACAGCGGCGTCTTGCCCGGCGCGATGGCATTGGCTTCGCCCTGCACCAGACCGTACATGTTCGGCACGCCCGGCTTGACGGTGAAGTCGTCCATCTCGTCGTTGAGGATGACACCGGTCTTGCTGGCCATGACGCCTGCACCGAACCAGTTGTTCAGGGTGTAGGTCACCGAGACCGCGTTGCCCCACTTGTCGACAATCGAGTAGTGCGTGGTGTTGCTGCCTTCATGCGGCGCGACGCCCGGCTTGATCTTGTTCGAATCACCGGCCTTGTTCGGATCGATGGCGGCACGCAGCTTGTCGGCGTAGGCAGGGTCCAGCAGGTGCTCGATGGGGTTTTTGACGAAATCCGGGTCGCCCAGATAGCTGTTGCGATCCACGTAGGCGTGGCGCATGGCTTCGATCTGATAGTGCGTGCCCTGCGCCGAGCGGAAACCCAGCTCTTTCATCGGGTAGCCTTGCAGGATATTCAGGATCTGGCAGATGACCACACCGCCGGAGCTCGGTGGCGGCGCCGACACCACGTGATAGCCCCGGTAGTCGCATTCGATGGGGGCCAGTTCACGGGTCTTGTAATGATTGAGGTCGGCCTGGGTGATGATGCCCTTGCCCGCCTGACTGGAATCGACCAGCGCCTTGGCGACCCAGCCTTTGTAGAATCCATCGCTGCCCTTCTCGGACACTTCGCGCAGGGTCTTGGCCAGGTCTTTCTGGACCAGTTTCTGGCCGACCTGCAGTGGCTCGCCCTTGTTGAGGAAGATGGAACCGGAATCGGCCATGTCCGCCTTGAACACGTCGGTCGCGGTGTGCAGCATGTCGATGTCGCCCTGGCGCAGGATGAACCCGTCTTCAGCCAGTTTGATCGCCGGGGCAATCACGTCTTCGCGTTTGCGTGTGCCGTATTTGCTCAGCGCCAGTTCCATGCCTGACACGGTGCCGGGCACGCCGACGGCCAGATGGCCCTTGGCGCTCAGGTCCGGAATGACATTGCCATCCTTGTCCAGGTACATGTTGGCGGTAGCGGCCAGCGGAGCCTTTTCGCGGAAGTCGATAAAGGTCTTGCGGCCATCGGCCAGCTGGACGGTCATGAAACCGCCGCCGCCCAGGTTACCGGCTGCGGGATACACCACCGCCAGCGCATAACCGACTGCAACCGCAGCATCGACGGCGTTACCGCCATCCTTGAGCACATCGACGCCGACGTGAGTGGCCAGGTGCTGGGCCGTCACGACCATGCCGTTCTCAGCGGCGACCGGTGCCTGTGACGCAGCGAAAGTGGGGGAATACGCAACAAACAGTGCCGTCGCAATCAGCGATCTGGCGAGGGGTTCGAACTTCATGAGCAGTCTCTTCTTCCTGAATCCGGGACGTTTGATACCCACTGCCCACATGGAGGGCGATGGCGCTGCACTACCTCCCCAAGGCATACCTGCATCCTTGCGGTGGTCGAACCCGATCAAAGTAGCGGGTCCTGACGCGTTTACCTAGTGCAAAAGACCAAACGCATGTCATCCAGCACCCGCGCAGTGAATGGGATAAGATCGCGCCCACCAATGAGAATCATCCACAAATCCTCTCCAGCCCGTGCCGCAGGAACATCATGATGTGCGCGTCAACTTCATCTCGCCCGGCCCCACGCGTTCTGGTGGTGGATGATCATCGCAAGATCCGCGACCCGCTCGCGGTGTACCTGCGACGTCATCTGTTCGAGGTGCGCACGGCCGAAGACGCGGCGGGCATGTGGCAACTGCTCAAGCAGCAAAGCTTCGACGTGGTGGTGCTGGACGTGATGCTGCCGGACGGCGACGGCTTTGATCTGTGCAACCGCCTGCATCGGCGCGAGAACATTCCGGTGATTCTGCTCACCGCCCGAGACACTCCGGCCGATCGGGTGCGCGGCCTGGACATCGGCGCAGACGATTACATCACCAAGCCTTTCGAGCCTCGCGAGCTGGTCGCGCGGATCAACAGCGTGCTGCGCAGATGCGGACCGGCGCGCCCTGAAACTACAGTCGTTACACCCGAAGAAACCGCCACGCTGCATCGGCACTACGCGTTTGCAGGCCTGCGCTTTGCCGCCAGCACCGGGACGCTGGTACGACGTGACGGCTCGACTGTCAGGCTCAGTACCGTGGAGAGCCGCTTGCTGGGTGTGCTGCTCAACCACCCCAACATCATTCTCGGCCGGCAACGCCTGATCGACCTGACGGCGCGGCCCGGCAGCGAAGTCTACGACCGCGCCATTGACCGGCAGATCAGCCGCCTGCGTCGCAAGCTCGACGACAATCCGCTCGAACCCGAGCTGCTGCGCACCATCTGGGGCGACGGTTATCTGCTGGCCGCTGACGTGACTGTGCTCGACGCATGAAGTGGGTGAAATGCCTTTGGCCGAAACGCATGACCCAGCAACTGGGCGTGTTGTTGCTGCTTGCGCTGCTGGCGTCCAATGCCATCGCCATGCTGTACCTGCAACGCACCGGCGCCTTGATTCACCCGTTGTCACGCACGCTGGCCATTGAACGGCTGATCACCGCGTACCACGCCGCCCAGGGTCTGTCCGCCGATGATGCATCGCGCCTGTTGAGCGCCATGCAGACGCCGGACTCGGAGCTGTGGGTGTCCCGATATCCCATCGCCAATACACTGGACATGCGCGCCGAAGAACATCGGCTGGTCGCCGACCTGAGAAAGCGCCTGACCCTGCCCGACGAAACCACCATCGGCATGCAGCTCGAACGCATCAGCGGCGGTCCCGCCCGTGAGCACGTGTTCGTCGCGGCCGGTTGGGCACCCTTACGGTTGCGCACCAGCATCGACCTGCTCAACGGCTCGCAGTTGAATGCCATCCAGCATCCGGCCGGGGGTTATGAATGGGGGCGCATGCTCGCCTATACGCTGCCGGTGACGACCATTCCCGTGCTCTTGATCGTGGTGTTTTTCATGCGCCGGATCGTGCAGCCGATCAAAAGTCTGGCGCAGGCGACCGAGCGTGTCAGTCGGGGCGAATGGATACCGCCGCTGCCCATGACCGGCCCGCAGGAAGCCCGCGACCTGACCACCGCATTCAATGTGATGCAGGAGCGCATCGCCCGGCATGTCGAAGGCCGCACGCGCTTGCTCGCCGCCATCAGTCATGACCTGAACACGCCGATCACCGAATTGCGCCTGCAGATGGAATTGCTTGAGGAAGGACCCGAGCGCGACGACATGCTGGAAAGCCTCGACGAGTTGCGGGCGATGGTGCGCGAAACCCTGAACTTCGTGCGCGGCGATGCAGTGCAGGAAGCGATGGTCGACATTTCGCTGACCGGCCTTCTGGATGACCTGGCCAAACGTTACACCAGCATGGGCCAGCCGATTCGCTGGGACGGTCAGGATGAGATCCGGTTTCGTTGCAGACCGCTGGCGCTCAAGCGTGCGCTGACCAACCTGATCGACAACGCCCTCAAGCATGCGGGCGATGCCAGCGTCAGCGTGTGGACCGAGCCCGACGGGCATATTCGTCTGGAAGTTCTGGACCATGGACCGGGTATCGAACAGGCCTGGCTGACGCACGTGTTCGAACCGTTCGTGCAGTTGAGTCAGAGCGGCGCAGACACTGCACAGGGCGGCGGACTGGGCCTGGGGCTGGCCATCGCCCGCTCCTGCATCCAGGCCCACGGCGGCGAACTCACCCTGGAAAACCGCCCGCCCTCCGGGCTGTGCGCTGTCGTGAGATTGCCCGAAGGCTAATCACCGCGCATGGGACGCAGAGCGTAATGCGCTCGGCTCATTGATCCCGCAATCTGTGCCATTTGTGACGCGGAGCGTCACGGGAGGCATGCCCACGCGGAGCGCTCATCGTTATACACAAGTCTTGCTGCAACCACGGACTACTGTGGGAGGCGCCACCACGTCTTCGACGTAGCGCTGTCGCGCAGCAAACACCGGACCGTGGGAGGCGGCTTGCCGGCGATGCGCTTTCCGAAGCGCCACATCGGTGACTGAACTGGCGCCATCGCCGGCAAGCCGCCTCCCACGGGGTATGCATTCAGTCAGTCACTTTCGTTTTTGGCCCGGTTTTGCGCCTCTTCCGGACTTGTGTATAACGATGAGCGCGGAGCGTGGGCACGATCAGTGCTTAGTGATGACGCGACACTATTCCCGACATCAGAACCGTACCGTCGTACCCGCCCACAGTGTCCGACCGTAATTCACGGTGCCGTACGTTTCGTCATCCAGACGCTTGTCGGTGATGTTGTACAGCGCAGCATTGAACGACACGTTTTTGGTCAGTTCATACGAGCCGCCCAGATCTGCCGTGGTGTAGGCAGGCGACGGTTCGTCGTTGACGGTGTTGCCGTATTCCTTGCCGTAGTAGTTGGTCGCAGTCCACAGCTGTGTGCGGTCGTTGACGTTCCATTCAGCGCGCAGGTTGGCCTTGCGTTCAGGCGTCAGGGCCAGCGGCGCACCGGCATTGGCGCCGCTTTTCTGTTCCGAATCGGTGTAGGTGTAATTACCCTTGAGCGCCACGTCCGGGGTGATGTCCCAACGACCGTTCAGCTCGATGCCCTTGATCACCGCCTTGTCGACGTTGACACGGTCCATCACGATGAAGCCGTTCCAGCGCTCGGTGGTGGTGACGGTCGAGAGCTTGTCCTGGAAATCGTTGTAGAACACCGTCGCCCCGGCCGACAGATCATTGCGGTTGGACCACAACGCCGACAGCTCGTAGTTGGTGCTGGTCTCGGGCTTGAGGTCCGGGTTACCGAACATCACGAACGTGTTGCGGCGCAGGTACGAATAACCCGGCACCACGGCGCGCACTTCAGGGGCCTTGAAACCACGGGCCACGCCGCCCTTGAAGGTCCAGTCGTCAGTCGCGCGCCACACGCCATAGATGCGCGGACTGAAATGCACGCCGTATTCTTCGTGATGGTCCATGCGCAGGCCGGTGGTCAGCGCGAACGTGTCAGTCACCGACCACTCGTTTTCGGCAAACAGCGCTTTCTGCACCACTGAGAATTCATAATCCTTGCGGTCACCCAGGCCCTGATTCCAGTCCGTTACGGTGGTGTCGTTCCACTGCAGGCCGGTGGTGGTGATATTGCGTTCGGTCGGCATCACCAGCTTGGCATCCAACACGGTGTTCTCGACCGTCGGCTTGCGGCCGAGCACGTCGGTCTGGGCTGCGCTGGCCTTGCCTTCACGGCTGGACTTCTCGTGCGCCAGCGATACATCCGACGTCGCCCAACCCCAGCGACCCTGGTGAGAAATCGACCAGTGATCGCGATTGTTTTCCTGCTCGCGCGTCGCCCAGTTGGCGCTAAGGCCATCGCCGTTCTTCAGGCGCGTCGCCCCGGCTTCCAGCAGGATGTCGTGGTCAACCGTCGGTGTGATCGACAGCCGCGCGGTCATGTCGCGGTGGTCAGCCTTGCTGAAGCCATTGGTCTGCTCGATGTCATCGTCCGCCTGACGATCCAGATAACGCCCCCAGATCTGCAGGCCCAGCAAGTCGGTCTTGAGCGGGCCGCCAAGGAAGAACTGCGTCTGCCGCGCATTGCCCTGATCGCTGTGCTGTCGCGCCGAATAATCGTAGGTGATCGAACCGCCCCACTCGGGCGTGACCTTGCGCGTGATGATGTTGATCACCCCGCCAATCGCGTCAGAGCCATACAGCGATGACATCGGCCCACGCACGACTTCGATGCGTTCGATGGCTTCGGCGGGCGGGATAAAGCTCTGCTCATAACCGCTGTTGCCATTGACCCGCGATTCACGGGCGCTCTGGCGTTTGCCGTCGACCAGAATCAGCGTGTAGTCGGCGGGCATGCCGCGAATGGAGATGTCGGTTTCGTTCGCCCCGCCATTGACGGTCACACCCTCGACATCGCGTACGGCATCGGTCAGGTCCCGGAACGAGCGCTTGCGCAGCTCATCACCGGTAATGACCGTCATCGAGGCCGGTGCATCCTCCAGGTTCTGCTCGAAACCGGCGGCGGTCACCACCACGTCGTCGAGCGACAACACATTCGCCGACTCGATGACCGGCTCGGCCGCATAAACCTGACCCGATGCCAGACAGGCCAGCGCGACATTGACCATCACAGCCACAGGCCGCAAACGAAGAGGAGAATGCATGAAGCTTCCTTACGATTCACAAGTAAAAGAGAATCGTATGCATCTGCATTCAGAAAGGTTGGACAAGATGTGACAAGTCCCTCAGCTTTTCCTGCGATACCCCTCAATGATCGCCGAGAAGTCTTTCCCGCCCTCGCCCCGCAAACTCATGGACTGATACAGCTGATGCGCCACCGCACCGAGAACCACCGGCTGCTGCACCGACCTCGCCGCCTCGGTTGCCAGCCCCAGGTCCTTGAGCATCAGTTCGGCCCCGAAGCCGCCGGTGTACCCTCGCGATGCCGGAGCGGTTTCGACCACGCCCGGCCAAGGGTTGTAGGCTTCCGAACTCCAGCAACGGCCGGTCGAGGTGTTGATGATATTGGCCAGCACCTGCGTATCGATGCCCAGCGCATTGCCCAGCGCCATCGATTCCGACACGCCGATCATCGAGATCGCCAGCAGCATGTTGTTGCAGATCTTGGCGATCTGACCGGTTCCGACTTCACCGCAATGCACGATGTTTCGGCCCATCTGTTCCAGCACTGGCTTGAGCGTCGCGAAGTGCTCGGGCGAGCCACCCACCATGAACGTCAGCGTGCCCGCCTGCGCGCCACCCGTGCCGCCCGAAACCGGCGCGTCACCGAGCACGACGCCTTGCTGCGCAGCGACAGCGGCAATGTCGCGGATGGTCTGTGGGTCGATGGTGCTGCAATCAACAGCAGGCGTGCCGGGCGCTACGCCTTTCAGCACGCCGTCATCGTTCAGGTACACACTGCGCACATGGGCTGCTGCTGGCAGCATGGTGATGACCAGTGCGCTGCCCTCGGCCGCCTGCCTGGGCGAATCGCTGATCTGCGCGCCCAGTTCGGCGAATTCGGCCAGCACGGCCTTGTTCAGATCAAACAGCTGCAGCGAGTGCCCGGCCTTGATCAGATTGCGGGCCATGGGCGCGCCCATATTGCCCAGACCGATGAATGCGATGTTCATTGTTATTCTCCTTCGCGGAACTGCCTGGGCTCAGCGCAGATTGATCGTGGTGTTCACGCCGTCATTCACGCTGTCGTCATCGAACCAGCGACTGGTGACAGTCTTGGTCTGAGTGTAGAACTGCACCACCTGTTTGCCGTACGGCCCCAGATCGCCCAGCTTGGAGCCCCGTGAACCGGTGAAGCTGAAAAACGGCACCGGGACCGGAATCGGGATGTTGATGCCTACCTGGCCGACGTCGATTTCACTCTGAAACTTGCGCGCCGCCGCACCGCTCTGGGTGAACAGGCCGGTGCCATTACCAAAGGGATTGGCGTTCACCAATGCGATGGCTTCATCCAGGGTATTCACCTCGATCACCACCAGCACCGGACCGAAGATTTCCTGGATGTAGATCTGCATGTCGGTGGTGACGCCGGAAAAAAGCGTCGGTCCGACGAAGTTGCCACCCTCATAGCCCGGTACTGAAATGTCCCGGCCGTCCAGCTCGAGCGTCGCGCCCTCACGTACGCCGCTTTCAATCAGATCGACAATGCGCTGCCGGGCACGGCGGGAGATAACGGGACCGATGTCGGTGCCCGGCTCATGACCGGCATTGACCTTGAGCTTCTGCGCCAGCGCCTTGAGGTCCGGCAGCCACTGTTTCGAGGCGCCCACCAGCACCACCACCGAGGTCGCCATGCAACGCTGCCCGGCCGCACCAAAACCTGCGCCCACCAGCGCATTGAGGGTCTGCTCGCGGTTGGCGTCGGGCAGCACCACCGCGTGGTTCTTGGCCCCCATCATGGCCTGCACGCGCTTGCCATGCCGACCTGCGAGGTCATACACATGGGTGCCAACGGTCGTCGAGCCGACGAAGGAAATGGCCTTGATGTCCTGATGCGTGCAGATCGCGTCAACGACCTCCTTGCCGCCGTGCACCACGTTGAGCACACCGGCCGGAATGCCCGCCTCGACCGCCAGTTCGACGAGCAGCAGGGTCGACAGCGGGTCCTGCTCGGAAGGCTTGAGCACGAATGTGTTGCCGCAGGCGATGGCCATCGGGAACATCCACAACGGGATCATCGCGGGAAAGTTGAACGGCGTGATCCCGGCACAGACCCCGATGGGCTGGCGCAGCGTGTAGGTATCGACGCCGCTGGCAACGTTTTCGGCAAATTCGCCCATCTGCAGCGTACCGATTGAGCACGCATGTTCGACCACTTCCAGGCCACGAAAGATATCGCCCTCGGCATCGGCGAGCGTCTTGCCCTGCTCGGCACTGAGCACTGCTGCGATGCGTTTGGAGTGCTCGCGGATCAGCGCCTGCAACCTGAGCATGATGCGCATGCGGGCACCGATCGGCGTTTCCCGCCAGGTGCGATACGCCTTGTGCGCAGCAGCCACGGCCGCGTTCACTTCAGTCGCTGTGGCAAACGGCACTTGCGCGAGCACTTCTTGCGTCGCCGGGTTGACGATGTCCTGCCACTCGTTGCTTTGCGAATCGACCCATTCGCCGTTGATCAGCAGTTTCACGCGAGCTACGGCCGTATTGTTCTTGTTCAGTGAGGCGTTCATTTCAACCGTTCTCCCTTCAGGCACACCGGACCTGCCGGGCACTCGATGCCCAGCCGTCACGGTTTCCCTGACAGCGTTGTTGTTGGATGGTCAGAGGGCGTGCTTTGGAGTATAGATGTGCAAACTTCTAACAAGAACGCACATAAAAGCAGGCTCAACATGCAAAAAAACATCACATCCCTGGGGCTGTTGAACTGGGATGACCTGAAGTTTTTCCTTGAAGTGGCACGCACCCGCAAAGTCAGCAGCGCCGCAAAACGTCTGGCGGTGGACTACACCACCGTGTCGCGACGCATCACCTCGCTGGAGAACTCGCTCGGCACACTGCTGTTCGAAAAGTCCCGCAACAACGGCTTCATCATGACCGCCGAAGGTCAGCGCCTTCTGGGTTACGCCGAGTCCATCGAAAGCACACTGCACCTGGCCTGCGAACAGGTCTCCGGCTCAAGCGTGGCGCTATCCGGACACATCCGCATCGGCTGCACCGAAGGCTTCGGCAGCTTCTTCATCACGCCGCAACTGAGCCACTTCCTAGACGCCTACCCCAGCATCTCGGTCGACATCCTGCCGCTGCCGCACTTCATCAGCCTGTCCAAACGCGAAGCCGACATCGTCATCGCCCTCGAACGCCCCGAACACGGGCCATACGTGTGCTGCAAACTCTGCGACTACAGCCTGCGCCTGTACGCCACCCAGGACTATCTGGACAACCACCCGCCGATCCAGCACAAGGAAGACCTGAGCCAGCATTCTTTCATCAGCTACGTCGACGACCTGGCCTTCAGCTCCGAACTGCTCTACCTCAGCAACCTGCTGCCCAACGCCCAGGCGCAACTGCGCAGCACCAGCGTCATCGCCCAATACACCGCCGCCCTGCAAGGCCGCGCCCTGGCAATCCTGCCGTGCTTTCTGGCGTCACAGGATCCACGGCTGGTGCCGGTGCTGGAGGATGAAGTAGAGATCGTTCGGCAGTTCTGGATGTACTGCCGGGAGGATTTGAGGAAGCTGAAGCGGATTACGGTGTTGTGGGATTACGTGAGGGAAGTGACGGAGATGAACCGGGGGTTGTTGTTGGGGGAGACAGCGACCCCCTGTTTCAAGGACTGAAGACCATTCGCCGCTCACGATGAGGGCGGCATGTAGGCCTTGTTGAGCCAGCTGCCCTTTTGACCTGAGACAACAACGTTTCAAAGCATAAAGTTGATCCTGAAAACATTCCGCTCCGGGTCCAGCAGCACGGCCTGATACCAGTTGTAATACGTCAGATACGGCGCTTTTATCAACGTGGCGCCCTGCTCTACCGCCAGCGGCACCAGCCGGTCTACTTCGGCTTGTTCCGACACATCGATGTTGAGCAGGAACTTGCATCCGGTGCTGCCCGCGAACTCGTCCAGCCCCAGCAGCTCATACGCATCAAGCGCATTGAAGCCAATGCTGGACTTGCCTGTAGCAAGTCCGCGGAATATCGGCGATCTGATTGCTTCGATTTCGGGGAAGCCGAACAGCTCCGAGTAGAAAGTGCTCAGGCGAATGATGTCCTGAGCGAACACGTTGACGTAAGACAGTGAGTTCATGTCAGGCCACCTTACTGCCGCCAAAGGTGGTCTGTTTGACGAACTTGGACAGCAAGTGATCGCCCGATGTGACCGGCGCATGCCGAGGCGTGGCGCCAGACGGCAGGCAGCCGGGCAGACACTCGATCAAGGTGTCGTAGTTGGGCTGATGGAAGAACACCAGCGACTGACGTCGGTTGTCGTGCTCGCTGCTCATCGGCGGGTTGACGACGCGATGCAACGTGGAGATCCACTGGTCGTTGGTCCACTGCATCATCAGGTCGCCAATGTTGACGACAAAACCATTCTCGACATACGGCACATCGACCCACTCGCCTTTCTGGTTGCGCACTTGCAGACCGCCCAGCGCGTTGTCGGGACGAACGATGGTCAGGCTGCCGTAGTCGGTATGCGCGCTGGCGCGTAATTGCCCTGCCTCGACTTCAGTCTTGATGTCCGGGTAACTGAGGCTGCGGAACATGCTGATATGACGGTCAATCCTGTCGTCGAAAAAGTGCTCGTCCAGTTCCAGTGCCAGGGCAAACAGGCGCATCAATGATTGAGCCAGTTCACTCATGGCGTCGAAGTAGGCTTGATAAGCCTCTTTGAATCCAGGCAGCAGTTCTTGCGAAGGCCAAACGTTGGGGGCGAAGTGCGAACCCGCTTCGGCGTTGTGGTAGTAATCCTCATCCGGCACGTTGCTCGGCCCGATGGAAAAAGACTCCTTGAGGTCGCCCGGTGCACTTTCTTCCAGCGAATACGACAGGCTCTCCTCGGCAATCGCGCTGTAACCACGCACCATCTCCGGGCTGGGTCGGTCAACCTTGCGCTTTTCGGCCAATGGCAAATCGAAAAACTGCCGGGTCAGACGCGAGACCCTGTCTATCAGCTCGTTGGGAATCTGGTGTTCGGTGATCACCAGAAAACCGATGTCCTTGCACGCCTGATTGACTGCCTGCGCCACGGCTGCCTTGCCGTCCGGTTCTCCTGAAAAATACGGGGCCAGGTTAACGATGGGCACATAGTGCAGAGTCATGTGGCTGATTCCTCTCGCTGACAGGTTTCGGAAAAGGCTCGCCTCCAGGGGTGAAGGTCAATGAGGCGAGAGCAGAAACCATGCCACTGGAGAAATTCATAACGCATACAAAACGTTAGCTTTTCATGCACCCGGACCGGATCAAATGGTCTGAAACGGAGTGCATGGTTTGAAGGCGCAATGACGAAAAACGGGCCAGAATTGAGCACGCTCTTGTCTACGCTCTCTAAGTACTTTCGATACGCTGAATGACGTCGGCAGTCGTGGTGACTTCACCGAACTCATAGGCAATCGTCGTCAGCGATATGCGCTGAACCTCTTCAGCCGAAACAGCGCCGAACCCAACATCCGGGTAGTCCATCGCAGCATTCGCGTCGCTCAGGGCGATGACCTTGTACTCGCGATGCACGCCGTCCATGATGGTGGTTTCGCAACACACGTTGGTGACCGTACCGCAGACGATGAGGGTGTCCACATCCCGCGCACGCAGCACGGTGTCCAGGTCGGTGTTGTGGAAACCGCTGTAGAACAGCTTGTCGATAATCACATCACCCGATTGAGGCGCGAGCGCTTCGATAACCTCAACGTCCGGGTCATGCCGCGCAAGGATCTGATCCACGTTGGGGTATAAATCACGCATACGTCCGGTGTCCGAACCATCTCCGCGCACGATGTGGCGCAGATAAATCACCATCAACCCGCCAGCGCGTGCGGCCTCCAGCAGCCGCTGGATGGGCTGGACAATGGCAGCGGTATTTTTTACGTACAGCGCACCTGTGGGCTCACAAAAGACCTTTTGCATGTCGACGACGATGACCGCCGTTCTGCGTGGGTTGATCGACCACTGAACCAGAGGTTTGCTCATTGGATTCATCTCGGTTGAGCCTGACAGGCTGGAGAGACTTACCTAGCAATAAGCGTGCTGTCGGGCGTGAGTCGTGATGAACGACACGTAGAGACCGCCGTCGCGCTACGTCGAAGACGTGGTGGCGCCTCCTACAAAAAAGCGTGCATCCCGCAGGTTCGGCGCTACACCATGAACCAGCATCAAAGCCCCAGCATCAGCCCGCTCAGCCGCTTCACCTTGCGCCGCAGCGCTTCTTCGAACACACCCTGGCGTGGCTCGATCAGGCTGAACCAGTGTTTGGCGCGGGTGATGCCGGTGTAGATCAGTTCCTTGGTCAGCACCGGGTTCAGGGCTTCCGGGAGGATCAGCGCGGTGTGGGCGAATTCGGAGCCCTGGGATTTGTGGACGGTCATGGCGTAGACGGTTTCGACTTCGTTGAGTCGGCTCGGCAGGACGAAGCGCACGCCGCCGCTGCCATCGTTGCGCGGGAACGCCACGCGCAGGACCTGTTTGTCTTCGCCTTCACGTTCCGGCAGGCGCAGGGTGATGCCGATGTCGCCGTTCATCAGGCCGAGGCCGTAGTCATTGTGGGTCATGAGTACGGGGCGACCTTCGTACCACTGCTGCTCGCTTTCGATCAGGTTGGCGTTGAACAGCGCGTGAGTGATGCGCTGGTTCAACCCTTCAACGCCCCAAGGCCCTTTGCGGACGGCGCAGAGCAGTTGAAACGAATCGAAGGCTTCCAGAACGGAGCGTGCCCACAGCGTCCAGCATGGGTCGTCGAGGGTCGAACCTTGTGCCGGACGTTCATTGGCCAACACGTTCAGGTAATGCCGATAGCCTTGCGGTCCCTGCTCGCCTTTGCCGAGACCGTCGAGCACAAGGCGTTCAAACTTGAGGTCCTGCTCGCCTTTCAGCGCCAGTGCGAAAACGTCACTGTGACTGCCTGCCGCCAGCAGCGCCCGCGCCTGTTGGTCCTGTTGCTGGTTGACCAGTCGCGCCAATTGCCCGATGCCGCTGCCCTGCCCGAAACGGCGCGAGTGACGCAGCATCACCACTTGTTGCGCCAGCGGGTGCTGGTGCGCATCGCCCTGGCGCAGACCGCCCTTGTCCAGTTGCTCGCCGCTGACAGCTTCCAGCCAGGCCTGGGTTTCAGGGCTGTAGAAACCTTCTTCAGCGTCGCGACACAGGTCGCCGAGCACAGCGCCCGCTTCAACAGAGGCCAACTGATCCTTGTCGCCCAGCAGGACCATGCGCGCATGTGGCGGCAAGGCGTCAAGCAGGTTGGCCATCATTTCCAGGTCGATCATCGATGCTTCATCGACCACCAGCACGTCCAGCGGCAGCGGGTTGCCTGCGTGATGACGGAAGTGCCGCGTACCGGGACGACTGCCCAGCAAACGGTGAACCGTGGTGACTTCGGCCGGAATCTTCTGCCGCACCTCGGCGCTGACATCCAGACTCTGCACCTGTTGGCTGATGGATTCGGTGAGTCGCGTAGCGGCCTTGCCGGTCGGTGCCGCGAGACGAATGCGCAGCGGCTGGCCGCTCTGCACCGCAGGCGCTTGCAGCAGTGCGAGCAGGCGCACCACGGTGGTAGTTTTACCGGTGCCCGGTCCGCCGGTGATGATGCTGAACGCCCGACGTGTGGCCAGTGCGCAGGCCAGTTTCTGCCAGTCGATGACTGCATCCGGCGCAGGGTTGGCCGCGCCGAACAAGGTGTCGAGACGCTGCGCCAGATCTGACGGCGGCGCTTCGTCCTGCGCCAGACGCTGACGCAATGCCGCCGCGATCCGACGCTCGTAAGTCCAGTAGCGGCGCAGGTACAGGCGTCGATCCGACAGCACCAAGGGCTTCTGCAGCGCCTCGACACTGGAGTCTCCTGCGCGAGCCACCAGAATGCTGTCCGCCAGCGCCTGGCACCACGCAGCACCGTCCAGCGCCGCCAGCAACTGCGAAGGCAACAGCATCGGTGCGCTTTGCAGGTCGCCTTCCGGCGGCAGCGACAGGGCGAAATCGGGTTCTTTCAGTGTTTCGTAAAGGTCGAGACACACATGGCCGTGTCCCAACTGATGACTGGTCAGCGCGGCCGCGACCAGCACCAGCGGATCAGCCTGCGGATCGAGGTCACTGAGAAACGCCACGAAGGCGCGGTCCAGTGCACGCAACCAGCCACGCTCGACCCAGCGTTCCAGTAGGATCAACAGATCCTGAACACGGGTCAGCGGGCTCAGGTCTGCGAGGCTGACGTCATTCAGCGCCGTGGGCAACAGCTCTTCGAACGAGCGGGTCATGCGAAGGCTCCTGATAATTCCTGTGGTAACGGTTTGCCCTGGAACAGCAGGTCCAGGCTTTCGATCAGCTCGCGCGGCGGCCGGGTAAAATAAGCGCCCTGAGTGGACGCATGCGCGCCGCGCAGGAACAGGTACAGCGCGCCGCCCATGTGCTGGTCATAGTCGTAGTCGACCAGCCGCGCCTTGAGCTGCCGGTGCAAGGCCAGCAGGTAGAGCACGTATTGCAGGTCATAGCGGTTGTCGAGAATCGAGGCTTCCATCGCCAGCTCGGTATAGGCGGTCTCGTCCGCTCCCAGCCAGTTGGACTTGTAGTCGGCCACGTAATAGCGCCCTTCATGCTCGAACGTCAGGTCGATGAAGCCTTTGAACATGCCGTTGAGCGAGACGGTTTCGGTGGCGGCGCGTGGCGCGTTGTCGTGAGTGAAACGGCGCACGAGGGCATCCATCTGCCTGACGTCGACCTGATTGCTGGCGAACCAGAACTCCATCTCGACGCGATATTGATTGGGTTGATCCAGTTCGCCCAGCGCTACCGGCGTGGCATCCGGCGACAGGCACATCGGCATGTTCAGCACATGCTGCAGCCAGTCACGCAGGGTGTTGATCCAGCCTTCCCAGCCGCGACGGTTACAACGTCGGGCGACGGCATCTTCAAGTCTTTCAGGGTCGTTGGCGGTCTGCGCAAACCCCTCGTTGCCCGCCCATTCCAACAGACCGTGCAGAAAGGTGCCGGGGTTAGGGCCGCGAGGAAAGCGATGGATGTCGCCGCCGCTGGCCGGCACGTCGCGAGGCGCTTCGGGGTCCAGACGTTCGTCATCGAACAGTTTCTGCGCCTGCGGGCTGTCCGGAGACTGGTCGGCACCGGCGGTGATCGTATCGCCGATGCGCAACGCGCTGTACGAGGCGATCCACCAGTTTTCGGCAGCACGCCTTTTGGGCACCAGCGGCTTGAGCAGCGAAGCTTCATTGCGCGGCGCGCTGAAGCTGTCTGTGGTCGGCTCGGGCACCGGCTGCAGCGCAATGGCCTCGCAGCCCGCATTCAAATCCCGCAGCCAGACTTTCAGGTCAGCCGACTCGCCAAGCACCGCACCGCCGCCCAGCAGATAGCCCAGCGCCGAACGGTGCAGCATCGAGCTGTTGGCGTTGCCGCGTTTGAGGTCGGCGACGCCCAGCCAGCAGGCGTGTTCCGAACGGGTCAGGGCGACGTAGAGCAGACGCAGGTCTTCGGCCAGGCGCTCGTCGTCCGACTGCTGAATCAACGCTTCGGTGGGCTGCAGACTGATCTGCGCGTTGCCCTCGGCATCGTGAAACTGCAGCGGCAGGCGACTGCCATCCACAGGCTTGGAAGAACAGATGAACGGCAGGAACACCAGCGGATACTGCAAGCCCTTGGACTTGTGAATGGTCACGACCTTGACCAGTTGCTCGTCGCTTTCCAGCCGCAGGATCTGCTCTTCGCCCGCCTGCCCGGACAGCGCCAGATGATCGCCAAGGTGACGAATCAGGGCCTGTTCGCCATCGAGCTCGGCAGCGGCCTGTTGCAGCAGTTCGGACAGGTGCAACAGATTGGTCAGCACGCGCTCGCCATCGGTGCGGGTCATGAGGGTCTGTGGCAAGGCGAAGTCATGCAGCAGGCGACGCAGCATCGGCAGCACGCCCTGGGTGCGCCAGATGGCGCGATAGCCACGGAACTGCATGACGCGCCGCTCCCAGGCCAATTCGTCCTGATTCAGGCGTTCCAGCTCGGCCAGCGGCAGATCGAGGGTGATGCAGGCCAGCGCAGCCCGCAACGTGCGCTCCGAATCGGGCTCGGCACAGGCCTTGAGCCACGACAGCAGATCGTGGGCCTCCTGCGCGGCGAACACCGAGTCCTTGTCCGACAGATAAACGCTGCGCACGCCCCGCGCCGAAAGCTCGTTGCGCACGGCCTGCGCTTCCTTGCCCTCACGCACCAGAATCGCAATGTCGGCGGGACGCAGGCCACGCAGCACCTTGTCTGGCGCGGCGAACCCGGCGCGACCTTGCTGACCGGCATTGAGCAGTCGCACGATTTCACTCGCGCAACTGGCCGCCAGTTGTTGACGATAAGTGACGCCGGATACCGGTTGATCGCTTTCCAGATGCCAGACCGTCAATGCCGCGAGCGCTGCACCGTCCACTTGCAGCGTCTCCTTGCGGCCCTGGGCCAGTGCTCTGGAGAACGGCACGGGATTGTTTTCGCCTTCCCGAAACAGAAACGCCCCGCGCCCTTCCGGACGCAACTCGGCGCGTTCGAATACATAGTTGACCGAAGCGACCATCGCATGGCTGGAGCGGTAGTTGGTGTCCAGCGTGTGCCAGCGGCCCGACGTTGCCTGACGCGCACGCAGGTAGGTGTAGATATCGGCACCCCGGAACGCGTAGATCGCCTGCTTGGGGTCGCCAATCAGAAACAGGCCGGTCTGCTCGTCGTTGTCTTCGAGACGATAGATGCTCTCGAAGATGCGGTACTGCACCGGGTCGGTGTCCTGAAATTCGTCGATCAGTGCGACGGGAAACTGTTCGCGGATCAGGGTCGCCAGTCGCTCGCCGCCTGCGCTGTGCAAGGCGCTGTCGAGTCGGAGCAGCATGTCGTCGAAGCCCATTTCCGCACGGCGACGCTTCTCTTCTTCAAAACGCGCGCTGACCCACTGCGCAGCGTGTTGCAACACGGCGGCGTCAGGCTTCGGCAGGCCATCGAGCGCCGCCTTGAGTTCGAGCATTGCCTCGAAGGCCGGGTGCGAAGGCGCGTCGCTTTTCCAGGCCTCGGCGATACCGTCGGGCGTCAGTCGGGTGAAACCGGTGCCCAGGTCCAGCGCCTCCACCGCTTCGTCAGCGGCCCAGGCGGCCAGTTTTTCGAACCAGGGCCTGAAGTAGCGCTCCTGCATCTTGCGGCCATCGACAATCTTGCGGGCCACGCCGTCCATACAGATCGCCTGCAGTTCAGCGGTCCAGACGGTCCAGGGTGCTTTCAGTGCGGCCAGCGCTTCGCGCCGCTCCAAAAGGGACGCGGCGATCAACTCGGCAGGCTCTTGAGTGCCGACGCTGCGCTCACGTCCGAACAGGCCGCGCACGCGGGGCAACAGCGCCGCAGGACCGCTCCAGTTCTCGCGCACCCAGGTCAGCGCGTCGCCGCTCATGGGGTAGCAGAACCGACGCCAGTAGTCACGCAGCACTTCGCCGAGCAGGTCGCTGTGATCGGTTTCCAGCGTCTGGGTGAACAGACTGCCGCTGTCGAAGGCGTGCTCGCGCAACATGCGCTGACACCAACTGTGGATGGTCGAAACCGCAGCTTCGTCCATCCACTGCGCAGCGATGTCCAAGCGGTTGGCGCAACTCGGCCAGAGCTCGGCGCTGAATTGCTCACGCAGCTCGGCAATCAGGTCATCGGGCGCGTCGATTTCGTCACGGAAGAATCGCGCAGCCTCGGCGAGTCGGGTACGGATCCGGTCGCGCAATTCTTTGGTCGCGGCGTCGGTAAAGGTCACCACCAGTATTTGTGGCGGCAGCAGTTCGCGGCCGAAACCTGACGATTCGTCACCGTGCCCCAGCACCAGGCGCAGGTACAGCGCCGAGATGGTGAAGGTCTTGCCGGTGCCGGCGCTGGCTTCGATCAGTTGACTGCCGCGCAACGGGAAACGCAGGGCCAGTGGAAGTGTCATGTCGTTCATGCACTGGCCTCCGGGCTGGAGAGCGATTGCCATGAGGCGTCGTAGATCGGCTTGTAAAGTGTTTCGCACCAGCCGACGAATTCTTCGCTGTCCATCAAGGCATCAAAGTCCGGGTACTGGCGGGCCAGCGCCGTGCTTTCCCGGCGCTCGCCATCGGTGGTCTGGCCGTCGCCTTCATAGGCTTTGCGAGCGGCGGCCTCGGCTTTGTCCAAGGGTTGTCCCAGCCAGGCGAATGCAGTTTTCACGGCCACCGGCAACGGTTGCTGCATACCGCGCAGCCAGGCCGTCAACAGGTGATTGAGGGTTGTGACAGCGGCATCCTTTTCCAGTGGAGCCAGCATCAGGGTTTCATCGCTGGCAACCAGTGCGGTGCTCAATGGCAGCTCACAGGCACACGCCACCAGATGATTGACCCATGGCCGGATCAGCCGATGCCACTTGCGGGTTTTCTTCGAGCCGATGCTGTTGGGAATCGCCGTGACCAGCAACAACTCGCCTCGCGCATTGCGGTGCAGCCCGCCCAACCAGCCGTCGATGCTCACACCGCCATGGCTGAAGCTGATTGGCAACGCACTGCTTAGCGGCTCGGGCCATAGCGTCAACAGGTCCTGATAACGCCTGAGTACATCGGGCAGCGGCTCGATCAACTCCTGCTGCATGCAAATGCCGAAACCTGCCAGTGGCAGCAGACCGCTGGCCTGCAACTTGAGCGCCTGTGCTTGGAGGGCGTTGTCGATGTCATCCGGCTGCGCCATGGCGGCGCTGAGCAGACTGTCGCTGAGCCCGTAACGCTCCAGCGCGTCGAGCACGAAGGGTTCTTCATCGGCCAGCGGGGCTTCGGCCACTTCGAAGTAGATCTTCAGACGTTGACTGAAAAAGTGCTTCACGGGGTTGCGCAAAAAGTCCTGCAGTTGGGCGATGGTCAACGGCTCTTCCTGCTCATGAGGAGTTAGCCCCGGTGATACAGGCATCTCGAGCCCCGTCTCGTGTAGCAATCGCCATTCGCGGGCGAAGCTGAAATAGCCGGTGCCTTCATGAAAATAATTGGCGCTGAAAGGTTGCAACGGATGTTCCAGCGTCAGCGCTTTCAGCAGACGTTCTCCCTCATCGAGCTTGCCGGTTGTATCTGGCTCACCGGCCAGCTTCCAGCCGCTGGCCAGATGATCACGCAGTTGACCGATCAGCACCGATGCGGGCCGATCACTGTTGTCACGAATGCTGCGGCCGACCCAACTGATGTAAAGCTGATCCCTAGCGGATAGCAGCGCCTCCAGCAGGAGATAGC
>Ga0265798_10002698_pt1 | contig 25844 bp, 24 predicted proteins | sample P3T30metagenome_FD_192430 | JGI IMG/M metagenome (GOLD analysis project Ga0265798, IMG submission 192430) | Plant litter microbial communities from East Loma Ridge, Irvine, California - P3 T30 | ecosystem: Environmental > Terrestrial > Plant litter > Unclassified | place: USA: California...
ATTCAAATTCTCGGGTTTCCTTCTGAAGGTCTTGCTGAGATCCTAAGGTGCAATTTTCGTTATTTTTGGTGGTTTTCGGCGCTGGCGGATGACTGGTGTTGGCGGATGAGTGGTAGAACACGTTAAGCTTTCTAATGCTGATTAACGCTCGGAACGAAGTCCGCGGCAAGGAACTACTGCCACCCATGACGAAAGCGGGACGCGTAGAAATCGAGCCCCCCACGCATTGCGCTTCCATGACATCTATATAAGCACGCAACGCCTTTTACGTGTTCCTGCACGAATTTCATGTTTTCTGCAGCTGCGCGACTGAAGCACATTGTACACCAGTTTCACAGCACAAGACCATTATCAGCAACCGCAATCCCTGCAGCAATGGATAAGAAGCCCGACATACTCAACTGGGCGGGCAAAGATGGCGCGTTCAAGAGACAACAAAGCGTGTTCAGAAACTTCATAGAAAACAAGCCCAACGCTGAATTCCCTCCCGAAAAAGGCCGATACCATCTCTACGTCTCGTACGCCTGCCCATGGGCGCACCGCGCTCTCATTGTGCGCGAGCTCAAAGGGCTCAAAGACATCATCTCCTACAACAGCGTGCACTTTCACATGGGCGAAAAAGGGTGGCGGTTCGCCACATCAGACGAAAAGGTTGCGGGCAACACGACGCCAGACCCACTGCACAAGGAATACACCCACTTGCGCGACATTTACTTTGAGCAGAACCCCGAGTATGAGGGACGCTTCACGGTGCCGACGCTGTACGACAAGAAGACGAGGCGCATCGTGAGCAACGAGAGCAGCGAGATCATTCGCATGTTTTACCGTGAGTTTGATGATTTGGTGGAGGAGGAGTACAAGGGCGTGGATTTGTTGCCCGAGAACCTGAAGAAGGATATTGAGGAGATGAATGACTGGGTGTACAACGACGTGAATAATGGCGTGTACAAGTCTGGCTTCGCAACGTACGTCCATATCAGTCAATGCATCCAAACGGATTCCATACTGACATGTTCCTAGCTCTGAAGACGCCTACACCAAAGCCGTCACCCAACTCTTCACCTCCCTGGACCGCCTCGAAGATTCCCTCTCCCAATCCTCGACGCCCTACCTCCTCTCCTCGCCCACCGTCACAGAAGCAGACGTGCGACTATACACCACCATTGTACGTTTTGACCCAGTTTACGTGCAGCACTTTAAATGCAACATCCGGGATATTCGCTCGGGCTACCCGCATCTGCACAAGTGGATGAGGCATTTGTATTGGGACTACCCGGCGTTCAAGAACACGACTGAGTTTGAGCACATCAAGAAGCATTACACGAAGAGCCATGGGCAGATCAATCAGTATCAGATTACGCCAATTGGGCCGCTGCCGGACATTTTGGAAAAGGGGGATGAGGTGCCGAGTGTGAAGGCGGTGATGAGGGAGTAGGAGTAGGAGATGGTACATGGTGTCTTAATGGATGTGTAATGTAATGAACAATGTGTGGCTTTGGGTAGTAGTGACCTGATGTTTTGCTGGGTATCTAACGCCTCCGTATGTCTACTGTACATTTTTACTGACAAATGGGTTCTCGACTCGTACAGACAGAACGAGTCATGTTGCGGCATCGCTATAGCAGAGCAGTGCCGACACTATTCAGCGTCTGCGCCGTAACATGGTCCCTAACTTTTCCAACCTTCTTCGCCGAGTCAAGAATGGCGCCCTCAATCGCCTTGAGCGCCTCTACCAGCTCGCGCCGCTGGTCGCGCGGGGCGCTTCTGCTGCCTGTCAGCTGCTGAGCCTTCTCTATGGTGCCTGCCTCCATGGTCCTCAGGTGTGCTTCAATCTCGCGGATCTGGCCCTGGTAGACGTCGAGCGTGCGACCGAGGTCGTCGGTCCGGCGGTTGAAGTAGTTCATGAGGTCTACCGGCTTTGACGGGTCGTCTTCGTCCTGGGCGCCCGTGGCGGGCGTCTTTGCACTCGAAGAAGAGAGGTTGGCGCTGTTCTTGTAGTGGAATTGTGCAGGCAGCCGCTGGTTCTCGATGGCGCGGAAGCTGAGGGCGGCGTCGGCGGCGTCCTTTTTGACGACGTCTTTGAGATGGGCGACGCTTCTTGAGTCGTTGTCGAGGCCGGTCTCGATTGTGGATATCGCGTTCTCAAGCAGGGCAACATCCGGGGCCAGGCTCGCGACTTCTGAGCCGCTGCCGGGGATCGTCTCGCGGATCTCGTTGCAGTAGTTGACCTTGCGCTGGATGCCCTCGTCGAACTGCTGGATCAGGTTCTGGAGGTCCGGGTGCAGGTCGTTGAAGCGCGTGGTTCCCTTGATGTTGTCCAGCGTCGTCTGTACTGGCTGCTGTGAGCTCTGGCCCAGCTGCGACGTGCCCAAGCCGCCCAAGAGGGTGCTGTGCTGCTGTGTGGCGCCAAACATGGATGGCGCGGCTGTGTGGTTCTGGCTCTGCTGGGTGGTGTTGTTGGTGGCTGTGTTCCCGAACGAAGAGGGCGCTGTCGTCTGTGTTGTTGACCCTCCGCTAGCATGCAGTTAGCCTTTGTGTCACGGTTGCGGCATTCCTGTCCTTGCTTACAACAGCGAGGGCTTGGCCTGCGAGCTCGCACCGCCGAAGAGCCCGCCTGATGGCGCCGGCGCAGTGTTTGTGCTGCCAAAGAGCCCGCCAGACTGCGGCTGTGAGGCTGCAGGCTTCGCGCCGAAGAGCGAGCTTGACTGGGGCTGCTGTGGTTGTGCTGTAGAGCCGAAGAGGCCGCCACTGCTCTGGGGCTGGGTAGTCGTCTGTCCGCTTGCGCCGCCCGTGTTGATGCTCAGCGAGTTGGAGCGCCCGAAGCCGGCCATGGATGCGATTGTTGTTGTAGTTGTAGTGACGAATGCGCTGTAATTCTGGACTCGGGGAACAGAAAGGGAGCTCAAAGCAGTCCAAGTGTGGGTGAGTGCCGAGAAAGGGATTGCGCTATGGGTATGGGTGAATGCACGTCGAAAGCTTGGTGTTTCGCTCCCCACGCGCCAAAACGCGAACTCTCGGCTGTTCCTTCCTTCGTCCAGAAGCTCGCCCAAGCTTCCACCCAACCCAACACAAAGCATACCACCACATCCCCAAACAACCTCCTCCGCACACCATGGCGTCCGACCACGAGTCCGAGGACGACGACCTCTACGGCACCGAGGAAGTCAAGACGGAGCAGGCTGCCGGCGCAAAAGACGGCGACCAAGACGAAGAATCAAGCGGCGACGAGCCCATGGACGAGGGCGCAGACTCGGGCGACGACGACGACGACGACGACGACAGCGAAGACAGCGAATCCGTCAGTCGTGCCCTCTACCCAGGTACCATGCGACAAGACCACAGCTAACACTATTCTAGGACATCGAGATAATCATAGACAAGCCGCAACCCGCCCCAAAACCCGCCATGTACGTCCCAGGCATCCTCCCCTACATCTTCCTTCACACACCACTAACCGCCCCCCAGACAATCCGAACCCACCGCCAACAAAGCCATCAAGATCGAAGCACCCCCACAATCCACCTCGACGCCCTCCCAACCCCCCAAGACAATACCCACAGGCACCGTCCCGCAACTCTCCACCGTGCCAGGCACTTCCTACCCGCCGCAACGCACCTCGGCAATCGACGTGAACGGCAACCCCGTGTACCCGCCCCAAGGCAAGCCACTGCTGCAGGTCGACATGGACGCAGACCTCGCCGAAGAACAGAAGATATGGCGGCGCCCCGGCGAAGACCAGTCGGACTACTTCAACTACGGATTCGACGAGTTCACGTGGGAGACGTACCGGCAAAGGCAAATGGCCATGGCGGGCACGATTCAGCAGCAGAAGAACGACATGCTGCAGATGCAGCAGATGATGGGCGGAGGACCCATGCCGGGTATGCCGGGTGGGAACGCGCCGCCCGCTGGACCTGGCGGAGGAGGAGGCGGTGGTGGTGGTGGAGGGGCAATGAACGAGCAGCAGCAGATGGAGATGATGTTTCAGCAGATGGCTGCGCAGGGCATGGATCCCAGTCAGATGGACTTTGGCAGCTTCATGCAGATGGCAGGGCAGGGCATGCCGGGGCCGGGCGGGTTTGGAGGGCCGGGTGGGCCGCAGGGGGGCTTCCAGCAGGGTAATCAAGGTGGCGGAGGTGGTGGGGGACGTGGACGGGGCGGGCGAGGAAGGGGCTGGTGATGTTTTTTGTTTACGAGTGTACTACTACGATACCCAGGACGAACAGCGCCGTACGGCATGGAATGACATTATCAGCTTCTCTCCGCATCTACCACCCTTATCGGTGATGTAATCTACGTCTCCATGGGATCGCCGCCCTCCAGGATATGTGCCGGTATCCTCCCCTGGGCAAAGTCCTTCTCCAGCTTCGCCATCTCGGCCAGACTGCTCGCGTTGAGAATGGCTGCCCGCATGCGCTTCTTCTCGTCCTCGGTGTAAATGCGGTCCTTGCTCGAGTCGTCGGCGCTGTTGGTAAACGAGGGGACAACGAAGCCCTTGGACTTGACGCCCATGATCTGAAGCTGTTAGCTGGCCCTGGTCTGACGTGCTGGTCCCGAAGTGCTAGCATACCGTGCTGGCCAGCTCTGTGGGCTCCTCCGCTGTCCCGAACAGCTCCCTCGCCTTGCTGCGCTCCACGTCGCGTACCTTGGCAAAGTCGAGGTAGCGGACCGTCGGGCAGCGCCATATTATCCAGTGTCGGTAGTTCTGTTTGCTTGCCACGGGGTTGCCCATCAGCGTCAGGTACACCAGCTTCTTGAGGCCTGCCAGCGCATCCAGGTCGGCCAGCTCGGCGATCCGGTTCTTGGTGAGGACGAGCGTCTGGAGATTTGGTATGCTCGACGAGAGGTTGGGCTGTATGTTGGAGACGCGGTTCTGGGCGAGGAAGAGGGTGCGTAGGCGGGGCTGCAGCGGGAAGTTGCCGAGCTGGGCGATGTCGTTGTCGGTGAGGTCAATGGCGTCGTTGTCCTGCATGCGCCGTCAGTCGTGGTCCGCAGGTGAGTGCAGGTACCCAGGGTGCGCGTCGAGGCAGACTCACGCGCGCGGCGCCCATGTTCTCGATGGCGGAGATCTTGTGGCCTAGAGTTCACAGACATTGATATCAATTCAGCTCGCAAGTGTAGCATCCGCTCTTTCCAACGCACCTCGCAGATCGAGTTCACGCTCCGTGAGACAGTTGATGAAGGAGAGGGACGTGTTGATCAGCTCCGTCGTGAGCCTCATGGTCGCGGTATCGGCGGTCGTTTGTGGGTGAAAGTAGGCAGTAATTTAGGGATCACTGCGTTTCCTGCTGTGCGGCGTGTGGATGGTTTTTGGGCAATCTTGTGGTCGTTGCTAGAAGCTTGGCCTGGAAGTTGACGTTCACGAATTTCCCGTCGCCAAGAATTCGTCATTAGCGCGCTTTCTTCACTAATTCACTTCACTACCAACTACTTCGTACTACATAAGCTTGAGGTTCAACCACATAATTAGATACGTTGTTCCTCCAACTCTACATAAACATGTTGATCATCCCAGATCGATCGGCCGAGATCACCATGCCGTATGGCTGCTCCACCAACGCTATGTCTAGGATGTTGTCCAAGTGGCTCTTCAGCAGATGCTGCTGTTGCATGGAGATCAATGCGGAGCGTGGAGACTTCGGCGGTGGTCCCTTCTTGCTCGATGTCAAGACTTTGCTCTCCCTTCCATTCACTGCCTGGCTTTGCGGCTGCGACAGTCGCTCCGTAACAACGACCGTGTCAGGGCTGGGCTGACTCACCATGTACTGCGGCTTCATTTCATCTGCCTCCAGACCGCTGACCACCATTGACGCCTCTGGGCGACTCGTATCCCAGTAACGAATCCTCCAGTCAGGTCCAGCGCTCAAGAGGAACGTGTGCTTTTGTTCGCCCTTCTCGTCGATCGATTGGGTGTGCAAAGTAAATGCGCGGATGCCGCGATCAATAGCTGAGTTCGCAGAGGGCTCCAGGGTCCCGGTTGTGGCAAATCGTCCGAGCATACCGCCAGCCTTCTCTTCATCAAGGTCTATGAGTGTCGTGCTCTTCGTTCCGATATCCTTGCTTGTGCCAGTCCGGTACACCTCCCGGCAGATGTGCTTCTCCCAGTCCCATACACTGAGCTCCCCTTGGCCACTGCCGCCGGCCATGTACACCCGTGTTCTTTTCGTGCCAAGCGAGAACACCTGATGGAGTCGGTGGATAGGTGCAGACCCGTGGCATGCCCATGCTTTGAGCCGCAGCTTGAAGCGGAGATCCCAAAGATCGAGGACACCATGCGATGTGCCCAGTAAAAGCCAATGTGCCCTCCTGCCCACACAGAAGCACGTTGGCGTACCGTGGCTGAGGGGGTTCTTTAGAATGTAGAGTTCTTTCATAATGCGCAGATCGAGTGCGATTACTTTCGACGTGTTGGTAGCTAAGAGCAGCACTGACTCGTTGTCCTGGTTAAAGTGTTCCGACCACACGACCTGATCACCTTCGGCAAGTTGGTAATCGCGCACCATCCGTGGACGCCCAAACTTTGAAGTACCGTCTTGGCTTTTGTGATAATCCACGCGCACCACGTGCACGCTGCCATCGCTTCCTGTCGCCACGAATGAGTATGTCTGCTCTACAAAGACCAGACTTGTCACCTTGACACAGTCGCCGAGCCTATATGTCTGGCGAGATCGCCTTGTAATGTTCCGTTCCAAGCGCGAAGTATCCCATATCTTCACAGTACCATCGTCGGAGCCACTGATGAAGAAGCCTTGGTCTGGCGACACTAGCACTCGTGTTACGGCAGCCGTATGTTCGGCAAAACTAGCGACGAGCTGCCCTTCGGGTCGCCATGGTACGCCAGGCTGAGAGAGATGGGCGTCTTTGTATCTGATGGGCTGCTTGCGCATTGTAGGCTGTACGCGGGGCCCAAATTCCGTCTCGCCTGAAGGAAAGCGCTCCGACAGCATGGAGTCGAGAAGCTTCAAGATGGCCGGGTCATTCCCGGTATAGTTGTGGGCATTTCGAAATCGAATATGCGAAGGCCCTCGCGACGACTGGTCAACTGCAAGTGGTGAGGTAGGCTGTCGAGATCGGGACGATTCGCGCACAACGGCACCGTCTACCTTCCCAAAGGCGTTTGCAGCCACTGTGCCAATTTCTGCAACAGCCTTGTTTTCTCCTTTGCTGAGAAGCCCCAAGGCACTACTTCGATGTCGAAGTGAGGGTGGCTGATCGCCTCTACCAAGAGAGCCTACAGGTGAGGAGGTATTCGGAGAGCTTCGAGGGAGTTGCAGTAAGCCCCTGAGAGTCTCTGTATCGGACGCTGGTGAGCCTGAATGCGAATTCGCATCGCTAGGGGATGAAAATGGCTTCGAACGTGAAGGTATCGGTATACGTCGTGTAGCGCCTTCTTCTCGGAGCAGTCGCTCGGCCTGTCCTTCAGCGTGTGGTATTCGCTCAGCCAATGCATCTGCTTCAGTAGTGGATGCATCCAGTAACGCGTCACGTATAGTGCGCGGCTGTGATGACCCGCGATGTGGCAGCTCGGGTCTTTGTGTCTGCTTCACTGTTTGTTGGACATTCTCGTCGAACAGTACTGTCAGAGCCTTCACACCCAAATCTTTTAGAGCCACAATGTTGTTGAATCTAGTCGGGGGCGACGCCATATCATCGGAACGCCGACGATGGCTGACCCTCCAAACGAATTCTCGCAGTGCGACAAGCTTGAAGTCGTCATCTGCCGTCAAGCCAGCACTCCGCAGCTTTTTCAGCCACAGCTCATCTTCCTCGTTTTTCGACAGTCTTTGCAAGACCTTGTGGTCCAGCACCCGGCCTGATATGCTAGGCATACTGTCTTCATTCGTGCCAAAGGTGAAGGTCTGCTGCTGCCGAGCCGGAGCCCAGAAGAGGCCGTTCTGAGCTTGCAATGCCCAATTTGAGGTCATCTCCATCAGTAGTCTCGTCATAGGGTTCTTCAAAGATTCGAGGATTCGTAGTTCCGAAAAATCCGATGGAACAACCTTGAGGTAAGGCTTGATGAGGTTCACCAGTATACTGTGGGTATCTGCAACGGACAGGTACTTTGATGCGGTGGATATGAACTGTGCAGCTGCTTCTCGGATCCACAAGTTAGGGTACATCGTAAGGCGCGCAACGATGTCTACGAGTTCCCATGTTTTCGATCGCTGAAAGAGGCCAAGCTCTGCCATGGAAGAAAGCGCTCGAATGACCTTCTCAACCACGAACTCCTCGGGATCAGTCAGCGCTTGCACCATGAGTGGGAGGATGTAGCCCTCCAAGCTTGCACCCCCCACAAATACTGCCACCCCAACAATGGCGTCAAAGAAGGCGCACTTGAGCATCCAGTCTGGGTCGTTCAGATAGGTGTTGAGATGGCTGAGCACCACATCGTTTGCTCTTGGACTACCGAAGAAGGCGCAGAGGTCGGCGACTGACCGAAGCATAGATCGTCGGACCGAAGCATCAGAGTCTGTAAGAAGCGCCTTTGTATGCTTTTCGAACGTTTCCAGCAGGATACGACGATCAGAGTCAAACTGATTGCGATGGGCCGAGGAGGTCAGATCATCTTCGGTCTCGGGGTCCGCTGCTGGCAAAGAGCCCTCTGCTCGCAATGCTTGGATCATGTCGAGATATTTTGCTGCCGTGGTGGATAATGTGCCTATGCAGAACGCGTATTGCATTCTCACAAGAGGGCTGACTGAGGCAGTGGAGTCGGGCAGGTAAGCTTCCAATCGGGGCAGCACATACTCTGGAAATATGTATGCGTTTAGAGGCGAAACCACCTGGACCATGGACAGGATCTGCGTGAGGGTGCGGAGAGCAGCAATCTTGACCTGCTCCGACTTGTCAGTCAGAAGCTGGGCGACATATGGAACCACTCGATCGAGCTTCGCCTCGTCTGTTAAGCGCTCTGAGAAGGCCATGAGAAGCTCCAGGCCCCTGACTCGAGCTGATGCTCTCGCAGTTCCTCTCAAGCAGGAGACGACGATTGTGAGGAAGATGAGGTTACCATCATCGATGGCAAGGCTAGGCATTGGCGAGACTTGGTGTTGGTAGTTTGGAATGTTGATATACAGCGGAAAGATTCTGTCGTTTGGCTTGGGCGGAGAGCTTTGAGGAGATGTCATGGCTTTCTCGCTGCTGCTTGATAGCAAGTGCGAAATCTTGTCGTAATCATTGTAGATCTGCTCAATCCTCTCATCGGGCTCCCCAAGATGCTCGCCACCAGTCGTGACGGGCTTGCGGCCTGATGACGGGTCGGTTATTGAGTGCATGTATTGCTGCAGGAAGCCGTAGAAGTACCCCGGGAAGACCTTGTCCTTCCAGTGCATGAGGTAGTCGTCTGCAGACATCCTCGAGTTCGGGTCCACTTGAATCATGTGCATGATGAGCTCTCTGATGTTGGCGTCCTGTATCTTGTTCAAGTGAGAGTGCTCGGGACTGTATTCTCCCTGCCGATACTTGAAGAGCTGGCTCAAGGAAAATATTGGAGCCTCTAGAAAGAGCTCAGCGATGACGCAGCCCACGCTAAAGATGTCCATGGCCCAGTTTACATTGCCCTCGCCTTCAGGCTGCTGTCCGGAAGCCAAGAATCGCTCTGGGGCCAGGTAACAGGTACGGCGCCCGGAAAGGTCAAAGTAGAAGGAGAAGTCGGCAGGGTTGTCTTCTGGTAAATGTGCTGGCTTGTAGGAAGAGGCGAAGTCGGCCAAGTACAGCCAGTTCCAGGAGGTGACAAGGATGTTTTCCGTTTTGATGTCGCCATGGAAGATGTCGCGCGCGTGGCAGTCTCGCACTGCGCAAAGCAGCTGGAAGGAAAGCCATTTTTTCTCAATATCTTCCAGGAATGGACGTGTACTGGCGACGTTAGTCTCATGTCGCGCTGATCGGAGTATCATCGCACCTCAAACGGTCGTACAAGGAGCTATGAATGTATTGACGAACCAAGTAACCACAAGCTGCAGTTTCAATGATGCGATGGTACGCCAGAGCATTCGGGACCTCAGCCAACAACTTGCGCTCGTCTGTATACGTCAGTTGGCTGAATGTCGGATAACCAGATGGCTTACTAAGCAGACGCTTCACGTATGCCTGGAAGTTGAACTGGGCGTATGGCTTCATGACCACACGGGCGACGACTAGGCCATCTTTGTGCCGTGCTCTGACTGCCTTCATGAAACGTGCAGCTCCGAGAGACTTTTCATACTGCAGGTCCGCCAGCTCGGGGACGTCGATGTTGGCCGAGCCGGCGGAAAGCGTGGTGAGCGAGAAGCCCTGTCCCATGGCGGTGGATGTCAAGTGTGTGGACTATGGCGAAGGGCGGAGTTGATGGTGCCTGGCAGCCCGCATGTTGAGCAACGGTGCTGCGGTGTTGGAAGCAGCGTAGCGGCAGGCGCAATTTTATGATATCGTAACACTCGACGTTCGTGAACGATGGAAGGTCATGTGCAGAGGTGTACCTAACAGTACTGCAGGCGATAGTCCCCGACTGACCACTTGGCGTCTGTTTACAACGTGAAACCTTTCAGCGTAACTACTGCAACCACATAACGCAAATATTACTCATTTAGCTAGTCCTGCCACCGTATTGGCACAGCACATACACAGCACTTCCTACATCTGCCAAGTGGCCGTTTGGAGACTAGACTAATATATCGACTGCAGTAAATAGCTTCTGACACATGCAACCCAAAAACGCGTCTACTGCACACCAACATGACAGAATACGCACAACACACAGTCTTCATCCATCCAGATCTGGGCATCGGAGGTGCCGAGCGGTTGGTCGTCGACGCCGCTGTTGCCCTCCAAAACCGCGGGCACAGGGTGACCATCTTCACGTCGCACTGCGACCCGCGGCACTGCTTCGATGAAGCCCGCGACGGTAAGCCCCCCCAAGCGCCCTGCCTACTACGCACCGCTCATGTCGACGGCAGCTGAGACCTGACGCGCCCCAAAAGGAACGCTCGATGTGCGCGTGCGCGGCGGCTTCGTGCCCGCAACCATATTCGGCCGCTTCGCCGTCCTCTGCGCCGTCCTGCGCCAGGTGCACCTCATTCTGCAGATCGCCCTCTTCTCCGACGAGCTGCAGAAGCTCACCCCCACGGCCTTTTTCGTCGACCAGCTCAGCGCGAGCATTCCCCTTCTGCGCCTGCTGCAGCCCCGCCCGCGCGTCATCTTCTACTGCCACTTCCCGGACAAGCTGCTGGCGAAGAAGGGCGGCTGGCTCAAGGCACTCTACCGCGGGCCCTTTGACTGGCTGGAGAGCTGGAGCACAGGCTGTAGCGACACCATCGTCGTGAACAGCAACTTCACAAAGAGCGTGTTTGGCAAGGCCTTCCCTGGCCTGAAGCACCGCAGCCCGGGCGTCGTATATCCCTGTGTGGACACGGGCGACGTAGCCGAGAACACGAAGCCGCTGTGGCCGGACAAGAAGGTGCTCCTCAGCATCAACCGCTTCGAGAAGAAGAAGGACGTGGCACTCGCTATCAAAGCATTTGCGGGGCTGTCAGAGGAAGAGCGCGAGGATGCACGGCTGGTCATAGCAGGCGGATTCGATCCGAGGGTGGCAGAGAACATGAGCACATACGCGGAGCTGTGCGAGCTGGCAGACAAATTGAAGCTCAGACATGCGACAGCGAAGACGGTCATATCTGCGCAAGCCATACCCAGCCATATATCCGTCCTCTTCCTCCACTCTGTGCCGGGCGCCTTCAAGGCCACACTCCTTGCCACGTCACGTCTACTCGTCTACACTCCGCGGAACGAACACTTTGGCATCGTGCCTCTCGAAGCTATGCTAGCTGGCACCCCAGTGTTGGCAGCAGATGAAGGCGGACCTACCGAGACGGTCGTCCACGGAGAGACGGGATGGCTGAATGATGTTCGCAACGTGCAGGAGTGGACTGATGTCATGAGCGTCGCTCTGGAGGATGGTAGTAGCGAGGTGATGCTCGAGGATATGGGTAAGGCAGGCAGGAAGCGGGTCATTGCAGAATTTTCCAAAGACAAGATGGGTGAGCGACTGGACGCTGCGATACACCTGATGGCGCGTCAAAGAGTGCGTCCGCCGCTGATGCCCTTTGCTGCGCTAGTTCTTGCTGTTGGATGCATGGGTGCGCTTGCTGCGGGCAGTATGTGGCTGGCACTGAAGCATGGAGAGCAGTAGAGATATTCGTCTGGTCATCTATATGATCGTCATGCAAGCAAAAACGCTCCAGCTCCAGTGCTCTATTCATATCCCCAGAACCAGAAAATGAGTAATATCTGCAGAACGCGCCAACCCCACTCCGCCTGCTCACCAAAAAAAAAGCCTTTTGACATGATCTGCGCATGTCGACGCCAAAAAAAGGTCTATCCCAGATTCGAACTGGGGTTACTGGAAGATTCTGACAATGACAATCAAAATCCAGAGTGATAACCACTACCTGATTGGATGTTAGATTGAAATTCATTAGAAGTGAAGCTTTGGGGGCGACCACGTACACTAATAGACCATCGTAATTGGAGATGGCTACATGTCAAAACAAATGAAATATATCGGACATAAATAAATCGTTGCTCACGCCTTGGAACAGAGTGGTGGCTTTGGTTTGGCGTTCGAATCATAAGTTTTATGTGAATGAACTCTATGAGTATTGAAGCGCTACGACGCTTGCTGCGGGGCTGAGCTGGTGTGGAAGTTTCGTTTACGTCATGACATCGATCACTTGAAGTGGATGCCTTACCTACCTAGGTAAGCATTAGAAAACGGCACTTCTCGCTCACTCTTTACAAACAACCACTATCAAACCATACTTTCACTCTCTAGGGTTTCCTCCAGATTGCAAAAATCCCCAGGAGCACATCCACCTCCTGCATAGATATCAACGTTGATCCAGCCTGCCTAACGTACCCCATTCATTCGACTCGACTTCTCCGATGCTTCGTCATTGTAATAGTTTTCATGAGATTGAATTATAGCTAAGAAACACGTGTTTGTATCGAGTCAACGACTTCCGCTTCCGTACATGCCACCTACTGCTATGCCGCACATACCATTGAAAACCCAAAGCGCGAACAGCTTCGGCATGATACAGCATGTAATGGCTCCCAGAAAAGCAAAGAGTATGGCACGTGCTCCACTTCCAAACTGGTTGTGTACGACAGCAAGGCTCATGCATCCCGTTCCTAGACGGGTTCCCTTTCTGGTAACAGCGCCAAGAATACGTTAGGGTGGGTAATTCCTTTGATTTGCAGCAGTCAGCAACGATATCTGAATGAAATGTGTTATCTCCCCTTCTTCACATTTTTTCCTTTTGCTGCGCAACATTGATCCAGATCGGAATGCCATCCGATCCGCAAGAGAACAATGCGTCCAAGTCAATAGCTCTGGTCGAACCGCAGGGCGAGAACGCTCAACATCCAAGATCCGAAAACACTTTGTGGAGGGACAGGAGCACATATTACATCGTATCCCGCCCTCAGGGGGCCAAGCGTACTGCTCTCCAGCGCCATTGCGACTTCTGGGACGCCGATCACGACGGCCTCATCTATTCCTGGGACATCTACATCGGCTTCCGCAAGCTAGGATTCAGCATCGCTCTTTGTATCTGGGCGGCCATTAGCATGGCTATCTGTTTGTCGTACGGCACGCAAACCAGCTGGCTACCCCACCCGCTGTTCGTTATCAACCTTGACAACATCCATCGCAGTAGACATGGAAGTACGACAGCAACGTACGACCTGAATCATGAAATCGAAGTGTGCCGATTCGATTCCATATTCGAGAAGTACGCTGAGGGCAAAGACTACTTGACCGTGGAGACCTTGTATAACGTCTGGACTGGGCAACGTTGCGCTCTGGACCTCTTCGGCTCATTTGCCAGTGGATTGGAATGTAGGTCTTTGGTGTTCTTATCTCCTCAACAAGGCGACTTGACTGATTAGGCAAAGGGCTTGCGTTATACATTTTGCTATGGCCTCAGGACGGTAAGCTGCAAAAGCAATACATTTTTACAGTCTACGACGGTACTATCTTCGACAAGATCGTTAGCCAGCGTGTGGAAAAGGGGTCGGTGCGTAGCACTCACTTAGAATAATATTGATTTTGTGCCCTGGAGTCTAGCTCCCAACATGCAACAAGCCCCCGCTTTCAATATTCTGACTCGAAAAATCTCCGGGGAGTACACTGTGGTGTGATATTACATAGTGGCTACTTGTGTTTGACAAATGCCCATGTTTGCTGCTTCCAAGGTTTGCTCCAGAACGCTAGTGTGAGCAAGACACGCTAGGTGGTAGCATGTGACGCGCTTTAACCTCCAGCTTCGACCAGGCCACCTGCACCACGACCACTACTACACGCCGCCATCGCCATCGCATACCGAAGTCATCTGGAGCGTCCGGTCATGAATAATCAGAACTTATGCGACAAAGCTGGAAGATGATTGTTCTACCCGGGCCCGTCTCCTAGCTGAATTTCAGGACGTGAAGACCCTGTTGCCAAACCTACCAACACCATGTCCCGATCCGTGTTCAACGTGAAGACATCCAAGGTGCAAAAGATATGCATACTCTGGACCCATGATGACAATTTCTCGAGGGAGGATATTGTGTTCAATGCAGACAAATTCCCGGAACTGCCCACAGCGCTTGGGACCCTCCTGCAGATTGTAGCAATCGATTCTGGCACCGCCGTTCGTGACTTCCAGTCGACTACAAAGAGCGCGCATCCTGATGTATCGCAAGCACCGAGTCTTGGTAACCCTTCCAAGGATGACGACAATCGTGCACTTCCCGAGAGGGGCCGTAGAGGCTCCATGACCATCACTATCGATGAGAAGGGATCAAAAATACCGGGTGGGCGGGACATCGATGTCGACAAGACATACGTATTTGCCGTTTCGACGCTCCCCGCAGACCTCAAGTCAAAGCATGCGAACCTTCAGGTACGTCAGCTTCAGCGATCACGCAATTACGCAACCACGCAGCGAAAAGCTCACTTAGGGTAGGTCTCAATCTCGGAAAGGATCGCCAAGGTATTTGGTTTCCGTAATCGTATGCAGGTGATCCTAGCGGAGGCCGATGAAGACACGCACGAGGCCCACCACGTTGAGATTACCTTCCGCGATGAGTATCTCGCGCGTGCTGACATGTGGCGCATGGCGATCTCGGAGCTCAGCAAAAGGACCGTCTACAAGGGCCAGAAGCTGCTCTTCATGGGAACGATCAAGGCAGCGATCAAGCACATCTACATCAATGGACAGTCTGTGCAGTCGGGTTACTTCTCGCCCCGGACCAAACCTGTGTTCCGCAGCGAGTCTGCGCGATATGTGATCTTCATACAGATGTCCAAGGAGATGTGGGATTTCGATGCTGAGGGAGCTGGCGAGATCATGTTCAACAAGGTCGTGGGCGGCTTTCTCCCCGATCTTTTCAAGCGGTGGCTGAGGATTTCCGCAAGGCATTTGGTCACCATCATACTCTTCACGCGCATGGAGTACGACTCGGATGTCAACTCCGATCAGGCCGGGAATGAAGGCTCTCAAATTGGAAATTTTCGCGACTATTACCGCGTTGTGGTGAGCGATATGGCGAGCCAGGACTGGGTCCATATCTTGTACCAGTTGAAAAAAGAGTTCCGAACCTTTCTGCGAGAAATTTCAACTATATCAGTGCCTTCAGATCGCGAGCAGTCTGGCAGTACCATGGCTGGTAGACCCTCATCGGCCAGCCAGGGCAACATCCTTGAAGCTATCAATCTAGCGGCTGCTCAATTCGCCAAGGACTATATTGACCGCGATCTCGTTCGCACTGGAATATCTGTAAGCAGGACTCCATGTACGAAATGCATATGAGACATACACTGACTTCGTACACGTACCTCTAGGTCATTGTCGTCACTCCAGGCACCGGTGTGTTTGAGGTTGACTACAACATGTTAAAGCTGACGACAGATACGTTGATGGGCTCTGGCATTGGCATCGATTTGGTATGCCTGTCGCCCATGCCGCTGCACTCCGTTCCTTTGTTCAAATATCGGAATCCGCGTCTGGTATCGAAGCTTGAGTCTGGAAGATCTAGAGCTGCCAACGAGCGGCGAAGCTCGATCAAGAACTCAACGGACCAAGGTGACAAGACACCAAGACAGTACGAGTCTATGTTTGGCTCAGCAAGGCCTCCATCCTTTGCAGAAGCTCCAGGCTCTACCGCTACCCCAGCGAGAGACATAGAAGAATGGAGATTTGCAATGCCTTACTGGGTGGACGTTTCATTCTGGTCTGGTACCTCGGACGACATTGTAGAGTTGACGAAGCCAAGGAAGGCTGACAGAATCGTGAAGCGCTCGAGGAAGAAAGGTCGCGTCTTTTCACTGCGCTGTCGTCTGTACGAGCTGCAGATGATGGGCGTCATGGAGAATGAGCTTGGAGACATATCCATCCCTTATCTCGAAGAAGATTCCTCATTCCCACACCACCTACAACCAACAGTGGATGTATCAGAGGAGAAGGGCCTCGTAAGTAAGGTGTGTACCTCAACGCAGGCGACAGGATCATACTCCTCACGAGGCGACAGAGAATATGGCGACGCTCACCTTGATGCAATCAGCACCGCTCACAGGACATGGATGGACTTGTACGATGATACTGTATTTTCTCCACCAGACGAGTACCCTGTCATCACGGACCAACGAAGATCAAGTGATGTCCGTACTAGCGAATCTCCAGAGTTGTCACGAGGCTCATATCTGTCCTCCTCGTTTCGCAGTGTTAATTCGTCATTTGGCAAGACGGCACGACCCCGTCCGGACGCCACATTTCACCAGATCATGCGCGAGCGGTCCAAGGAAGTGGAGGGTACGTCTCCACGCCATCACTCGAGTTTCTTGGGAGAACAGCGGAATCATGTGACGTCTCGAGCAGACATGTCACAGCGACAGATGGCATTGACCAGGAACAACATAGAGTCGAATCGTCCAAACATACACCGTCGAGGTGGCTCTGGTGACTCGCAGCTGCCCTCAAAGTCTATGCATTCGACACCGCGCCACTCGCCCGCTCCAAGCAGAGGTCACTCTCCCCCAAGAAGGATAGGCCTACAGCCAGTCACTAAAGCACTTCCCATTTCAACGACGAGGACAGAGACAAAACCAAGACCTGGCAATTGGTTTCTCCGACAGATAAGCTTTGGTGGCAAGGCCGCAATAGCACAGCCTACCATCTCAGATGCGACCATCGATATCAGCCAAGGGAATGTCAAACCGGTTGTGTTCACGGTGGAGAAGAATCAGAAGGGTGCCATAGCTGAAAGGCTTGCAAGCACGAGGCAGACAACGAACGAAAAGCCATCTGAGCCCATCGCCATTCGAACAGCATCTCGCACCGACACTGCACCAGATTTGCCGTCGTCCAACCAGCCGGTCCGCTCGATGGAGACAGTGCGCGGAACGCGTTCCACGCAGACGAATTCGCCTTCTCAATCGGGCTCCACAATGAGAGACCCAGGGTCCACCTTCCTACTTGCCGGCTCAAGGGCGTTGGGCGATTCGGTGCCACCGAAACCTACCTTGTCCTCCAGTGGTGGAGTCAAGGACATTTCACGCACGCTGTCCCCAACGAGTGCCATTGCTCCTTGGGCTGTCATGGTTAACCCTTGCAATCCGAGGAAGAACAACATCAACCCGAGGAACCAGTTCCGCCGCTGGCACCATGTCTTTCCTAGGACCCTCAAGACGGGGACCGTCAAATGGCGCTCACTGTGCTCGCCCGCTGCGGTGCCATTGACTCACGAGTGGTTCCCTAGCGCTGAACAGGTGTCAACTGAGTACAACGAAAACCCATACAAGATTACGCAGAACGAGGACGATGATATGTTAGAGATTCCAAGGTCTAGAGAGTCGCTGATACGTGAGCTCATTGCCTTCCGCCTCTCGCACGGGTTTCAGATTATAGTGGGCGCGTCAGTGGCTGAATTCTCTGGACGTCAAGAGAAGGCTCTTGGAAGTATTTTGGCGCCAGATTACATGTCTGCTGATGGCGACACAGTCTTCATGAGTGTCGGCAACAGCATCCATCAGCTTGTGTGCGTAGCGGGTGGCGAGGTCGAAGTAAAGCGTTTCAACCGGAAGCCTACTACGGCCTTGGAGTCGTCCGCTGGGATCGACACGCCGTTCCCATACAGGGCATACATTCGAACAGCCTTCGAAAAACAGTATGACGCCCGTGACGTCGTTCTGAGACCGCCACGTAAGGAATATAACTGGAACTTCATCGACACGTTTTTGGCGGGTTATCATGACGAACTGTCTGATGTGCTGCGCTTCTGGAGAGCGCGCTTTGTCTTGATACCGGTCGACATCCCAACTATGAACCGAAGGCCATTACCTATGCTTGCAGAGGATTCCGAGGAAGAGATTCGTCTCGAGGGCATCAGAAAGCTCACACAGCTTTGGCAAAAGAATCGATACATACCACCAGAAGAGCGCCACTTCCAAGCAGCTGCGTCGAAGAGGCAGAAAGATCCCAATCCTCTTGCAATCGAATATCACACCCGCGATACGTCTGCAATATTGACCGCTGGACCCGAGGCCGCTCTGTTCAATGAGGCAGAGGCGGAGTTTCAGACGTCGCTATTTTCCGATGCCGAGAAGTATCAAACATCGAATATTGACCTCAAGAAGCTTGCCGAGGACCTGCAAGGTGAGAAAGGCATACCGATGATCGACAGACGCTGGCACTGGAAGCTTCACACCAACTGCTTTGTGGGCTTCGACTTAGTTAACTGGCTACTTTCGAACTTCAAGGATCTGGAGACCCGTGACGAGGCAGTCGACTTGGGGAATGAACTCATGGGTAAAGGCCTGTTCATACACGTTCAAAGACGGCACCATTTCCGTGACGGAAACTTCTTTTTCCAGATTGCTGCTGAGCATAGAGCACCGCGACCAGAGTCCCGGACCGGCTGGTTCGGTATGCGCAAGACGGATAAGTCTGTTCCATCGACGCCGCTCACAGAAGGTCCACGGACTTCGCCACTCGTGGCGAAAAGCATGCGCTCTAGACCAAGCACCGCCGACTCATCCAGCACGTCCAGCTCCGGCAAGTCAGGTGAAAAGACTCCAACACGCGTTACCAGCCCTAAACGCAAGGTCACCTTGTCACGCGTCATGCGCTACGACGTAGACTCCCGTAAGCGCTCATACAGGCCTGAGATCATATCGCTACACTACGACCGACTACACAACCCAGATAATTGTTACCACATTCGCATTGATTGGATGAATGTGACGGCAAAACTGATCGAGGATGCCATTGTAACTTGGGCTACAAGCGTAGAAAAGTATGGTCTGAAGCTGGTCGAGGTGCCCATCGCTGAGGTTGCAAACATCGTCGACCACCATCCTTTCCGCTCGCCATACACTGTCAAACTCGCGCTCCAGCCTCCCAAAGCTCAGCCAGAGATCATCTGGGACGCAACTCATTTTTCCCCACTGTACTCCAAGGCGGACAAATTTGCTTACCACAAGGCTCTGCTACGGAAGCTGAACTTCGTCTTGGACATGGAAGCCGCCCACTCGTACCCGCCTGACATGGACGTCACATACTCGTGGGGCACTCCAGACTACAAGCATACGCAGTTCATTCATCGTAGCGGGACACTGCTAGCTCAAATCACCGACGACGGCAATTTTCTACTGTTGGCTAACCGGCTCGCACACAATCGCGCTAAGGACAACAGTCGCATCCGTCCAACCGACCCATATGACCACAAAAAGGCAATCACAGATAGTAGCCAGAGTAGCCGCATACCTTCCACGCCCGCCGACCGCGCAAACCCTCATCGTAGCCCGTTCGCCAGCCCAGTCGTGCGACCAATTCAAGACTCCAGCTTGCTACATACTGCGCTACATGATAGGTTGCAGGCTAGTGCGACACCTACCACATCTACCCCACAAACTCCAGAACAGGTCAAAGATGAGGTCGAGGCGTTTTGTTCCAAAGCAAACCTCTTGTCTGCCTTTTACAGCGAGGCCTTCAAGCAAGCTCCGTCGCCCTCGCCTCGCATACTGCCCGTGACGGATGATAAGATCCCCAGCCTTGGGCTACCACCTGCGATCAGCATCCGAGAGGCTAGTCCAGCTACTAGCGGATGGATACTAAGTTCGACCTTTGGAAGAGGACCTAGTGTCGGAGTAGTGGATGTGAGCACTGTAAGTGGTATCGCGGGTCGAAGGCAGGGGAGTGAAAGCAGTATGTCGACGCTGGGGAAGAGAGGGAGTATAGTGGACGCCAATGCTGGAAATATGCCTCATCGGCAAAGTAGCCAGGGCAGCACAAGCGAGGATAATAGAAAGTAGTAGTGTTGTACTTCAATCACGTCGCAAATTACGTGTCTTCCATCATCCTGCTCCTGCTCCCGCACAATAACAACTTGCCCCAACTTTCACGTCTGCCACCGCCGCTGCGATCCTTAACTGTTGCGCTACAATGTCCGCCTCGTTCTTCCTTCCCAGTTTAACAAGACACTCGTGGTAGCCATGCAAGGCCCATATATTGTTTGGATGCTGTTTTGCTCGCGGTAACGTGTCATCAAACCCTAGGTCTGCCTTATACGCTGCAGCGGCATCGTCAACGCGACCCTGCTCCATCAGCAAGGCGGCGTATGCATGTCTCGTGGGCATCATCCAAGGGTTTGGCTCAGCGTAATGAAGGGCATCATCGCGCGCAATAGACACCTCGAGATGTCGGAAGGCGGCGTCATAGTTCCCTTTGCGGTATTCGAGTTCACCGTCTAGCATGGCTATGCCGACTTTCAAGACGACATTCGAGCGGTTGGGAAAGTCACCACAGATACGGGAGGAAGGAATCTGCCTGACAGCTTCTTCCAGTGCATCGCGGTGCTTTTGTGCGTTTACGATATCGCCGGTTGCTGCGTATGCGATGCCTTTTCCGTAGTAAAGCATGGCGGCTGTCACGCAGTAAAGGTCTTTGTCGTCGGGGTGTTTGAGCGCAATAAGGTCTTTCCAGCGGCCGAAGCGCACCAAAACGTGCACCCGAACAGAAGCAAAGTTCTCCAGCCAATCTGCCATGGGTGGACTTTCGATGCGAAGAAGTGAGTCTGGTAGCGATCGCTCCATGCGCGTGCAAGTTTCCAGAGCAACCTCGGATTGTCCTGCGAACATCGCGGCGTAGATGAGCGAGTGGTAGTCGTGCATGCGATAGAAGGAGTAGAAATTATCGCCGCCATGCTCCTCGAGGTACTTCTCGTCTGCCAAACAAGCATCGGCATTCGATGCGATGGCACGTCTGTAATCACCCACGAGCACATCGATGTGACTTGGCATGTGCACCAAATGGCCAGCGTCCGGTATCAGGTTGCGCAAGCGGTCTGCCGCAACTAGAGCGACTTCTGGTGTCTTTGACATCTCCATGAGGTGGATGTAGAGATGTGGCACACCTGGATGCTCGTGTGCGTCCTCGTGCTTCATTGCCTTCTCCAAAATGCCCTTGATCTCCAGTGATCGCGAGCCTGGAGTCGGCAGCCCGGTTTTAAGGTCCCAAAGGTTCCATGCTGAAAGATTCATGATTGAATCTGCGTATAGCGATACGACGTCCAGATCATCCGGGAACCTCTCGTACACTGATTGCATGGCCTTTGCATAAGCTTCATTGCATTTTTTGAAGTCTTTCTCGTCGAGCCCATCAGGCACGCGACGCTGAACCACATCAATGAGCGCTTTCTCAGTTTCCGTCGCATCTTTGGCACAATCCTTGGCCTTCTTGTTTGCCCAGTTAATTTTCTCAATGGTGGCCTTCAGCTCTTTCTGGTCGAAGAGGTCCCAAGGTTTGTTGTAGTTTGGTCCTAATGCGAATGCGAGCTGCTTCAATTAGCGGAGTTTATATACATAGAGCTGGAACTCATTTGCTTACACCCCAATACGCCATGGCACATTTGCCATCTGCTTCTATGGCTCTCTCAAAGCATCTAGCTGACTCTTCATGGTGGAATGCATAGCACCAGCTCAGGGCGCGATCAAACCACGTCTGAGCCGGGCCACTTGAAGTTGTGACTTTACGGCGGAAGGTGCCGAGGTTGTAGCGGTAGGAGACTGGATCGGAGCCCATGTTGGTTCGTATTCGTGGTATTGTTTTGCCGCTGGGCGCGCAATCGTGCTTTGACTGCAAGAGATCCGGAGCGTCGAGGAGGTGGCCTGAAGTGGCGACTTCCGAGGACATTCTTAGCGGGGTTTACTCAGCCAATAAATGACCCAACAATGGGTGTGATCGACTGATCTCCTGTTCAAGCCGTGTGACTGCGGTTGGATCGCCTTAGGTGGTAGGGTGCTGTCATACTCAGACCTATTGCTGCCTATGCATGAATCGCCGCCACTTTCCTAGTCAGGCGAGCGATTGTACAAGAGGGCGCGGTCACACGTGTATAACAAATTCCCAGAAGAAAGCCCTAAGACTAAATTCAGTCATCACTTTTTGCCACGTACATTGAAGCTGTCCGGGAGGTCTGCTCGTATCATTTCTTGACTACCTACAATGTGTCCGCCGTCTGCCATCCCGGGCTCACAAAGTCGCACAAAGCCAATCGACGCCACAAAGGTAGTGCCTAGTACAATGATATCAGAAACCGCCTACGCTTACGCCTCGTCTCTTTTGGCTCCATCGATCCTCAACCACAGCATTAGAGTCTACCTCTACGCAAAGGCCCTCGCAGAACACACCAACACCATCTACAGATCCGACCCCGCAAAGCACGACCTACTGTTCACCGCGTGTCTATTTCATGACATCGGCACAACAGACACGTATGATGGACCGCAACGCTTCGAAGTCGAAGGTGCCGACGCGGCAGTCAAGCATCTCTCCAGATTCGACATCAGTAAGAAAGACAGACAGGACGTCTGGACAGCTATAGCCATCCATACAAGCCCACAAATCGCAGAGCGAATAAGCGAACTGTCGAGGCTGGTACGACTTGCGGTGATTACAGACTTCGGGCGGAAAACAGAGGCTGAAAATATCCTGGGGCCATTGAGAGCGAAGCTTGAGGACGAGTTCGAACGAGCTGGGATCGAGAGAGTATTGGGCGATGCGGTGGTAGAACAGGCGAGAAAGAGGCCAGAAAAGGCGCCGGTGGTGTCGTGGCCTGGAGTACTGTATCGAGCGCATCTGGCGGAACCGGAGTGGGAGGGTGTAAATAAGGGCTTTTGAGGTCGTGGTGCGTGTACAGGCTCATGTATCCTCATCCTCCGTCGCTCCTCTCCAAAAACCCCGGATCCCTCTCAATCTTATTCTCAAACTTCGCCCACCACGCCTCGAAGGCCTTGATGGGCACTGCATCGCTCCCATAGCTCGCAAAGAAGTCATAGCAGTTCTTGATGATCCTCTGTGCAAGCACCTTGGTCGTGACTATATTCTGGCCCCTCAGCACGAGCGCACTGCCTGCTGTCGCCGCCACAGCAGCCTTCTGCGCCTCAAGCGCAGCCGCGACTTGCTGCGCCTGCTCGATGGACACGCCCAGCGCAAGTGTCCCAGTCCCAGTCGTAGTCCCAGTCGTAGTCTCGTCTACCATGGCGTCATCGTCGCCAATGCCGCCGCCTGATAGGCCGCCAGCTTTGTTAGTGACTTTGAAGATGGCGCTGGGTTTCTCGTTTGCGATTGCGCCGAGCAACTTGAATTGCGTCGCGCCCGGTAGCTGCGCGTAGACGGCGGCCGCGTGTCCATCTGGCAATGCGATGCCGGGGAGCAGGAAGACGGCGATGTGCGAGAAGGACGGCTGTGAAGGGATCTCGAACGCGAATTCGGTCCCAGACGCGACGCGGGCGTCGGTGAGGACAGGTCGGCCGGAAATGATGATGCCGACGGGTGGGGAGGCCATACTGAGAGTCGAGAGCGGGCAGGTACCTCAGTAGTGGCAGGAGAGCGGTAGTGAGTATATTGGCGCAGACATTGACTGTTGAATCGCTCTTCTTATGATTGATGGCTGATAGTTTCGAGAGCTTTCCGGACCCTTCCGCGTCATTTTGCCCCACTTTCGCGCTTTCACCACGCGACGCGCTACAATTGGTTTTATCCTTCATATCGTGTAGATCTCGCCGTACATTGTTCCATCTTGAAGCTCCCCAATGAGCTTACATCTGAAATCCATGCGCCGCACTGATCCACGCCTGATCCAGCCCCCTCCCGACTGTTTTCAGAATCCGACTGCCACCCATTAGAGCCTGGAACCGCTTGGTCCGCTCCTGCTCACTCATCACGATGAAAGCAGACAAGCCGTTCACTGACGCAGCTTGGAGACGACCTGTAGAAGTTGGTGAAATTGAGATAGGCGGAAGCTGCACATGTAACGAGTCCTGAAGAGATGCCATGATGATCTGAGCAGCGAACGGGTTGAGGCCGGCACGACGGAGGAAGACTTCCCACTAGAGCTGGTCAGTACTTTGTCCAACATTTGAAATAGCCCACGGCTACTCACAGTTGTCTCAACTGCGAGAGGCTTCTTAGTCCCAATGTCCTTTGAACCATGCTGTAGACCAAATCTGCCCATCTCGATCACAACTGCACGTGCAAGTGCTTGCTCACCGCCGCGAACATACTTGACAACAACTTCCCCTTCCAACTGAGTGGCGAAAGTTTCGAAATGTGACAGAGCCTCCTTGTCGCGTGCATCTTCTGGACGGCTCGACCCCATCCGCTCCATCTCGCGACTCAGCCCCTCGCTCACGACGACAACGAGCCTTTCGAACCGTGTCTGCAGAGTTCTGATGCGCTCCTTGACTGGAGACCGGTCTAGCTGGCCAGGAAGAGGGCGTTGTTTGATCTGCTGGAGCGTTGTGAGTACTAGACCTGTGGAGGGCGACAAAATTATGTCAGCTTCTTCGACTGGAGAGTGTGGTAGATCGTAATCACGATACACGATCTCGGCCGCTTTGTGAAGCTGTTCGATTTGTTTCATCAGCAATCTCCGCTGGAGAAACGCTGCTGAGATGACGAAAGAACACGGAGCTAGATTGTCTGGGAGCGGATGCAGTGTCGGAAGCAAGGGTGGCGATACAGCTTTCTCATTGTTGCTCTGAACAGTGCCTCGGCGTTGCTGCTGAATAGACGCGGCATATTCTAGAGACGCCCCCCTCGAGCGCACAACCAGGACGTTACTTGGACCCAGGCGGAGGTCGCCGGCCGCTGGTGTGGCTCTGGCAGTCTTTGCGCCACTGTCCTCCGTAGGTCGACCACGTGTCTCCATGAATTTGTTCAAAGCCGACGTAGCGGAAAAGCCGCCAAACATGAGGTCGTTCATGCTTTCTTTCGCTAGTCCAGGCTTTGGTTGACATTTCTGCGCTACTTGCGGTTTGTGGTCGGAATGACGAGTAGCATTGGATTGTACCATGTTGACTGCGTGAGCGCCTGGTGCTTCTTTGCCACAATGACGGCTACCCAAGAGCTCTGTGCGAGGCTGTGTGTTTGCGTGGAGTATTGGTTGTGGGGAAGCTCGCTTGCGAGGTATGTTCACATCTTCTTCTTCGATTTCCAGCTTGCGCTTGTGGATCAAAGCTTCCATGTCCCTGCGCCCTTCCATCTCGGCCGGATCGACCTCCTCTTCCTCGTCTTCTGCGTCCAGTAATCTTAGACCTTCTTGCTTCCACACCTGGGCGGAGCTCGTAGCAATGTTGTTCGCTGCGATTTCGTGGTGCATCTTTTCGAATTCGCTCTTGCCGTGTAGCTGCTCGTCGAGATTGATCTTAGTGATTTTGGTGGTGAAGACGCTCCAAATCAGCTGTCTGTCCAGGCCAGACACATGCCATGAACTAGCCGTCTTCAGGTCCTCGCGCTTCACTTTGAGCAGGAACTTCACTTGTG
>Ga0265798_10002701_pt1 | contig 25816 bp, 23 predicted proteins | sample P3T30metagenome_FD_192430 | JGI IMG/M metagenome (GOLD analysis project Ga0265798, IMG submission 192430) | Plant litter microbial communities from East Loma Ridge, Irvine, California - P3 T30 | ecosystem: Environmental > Terrestrial > Plant litter > Unclassified | place: USA: California...
CGGCGCCGCCTGGTAGATCAGCAGTTCGCCAAGCCGCATCATCATGCCTGCGAGCCAGGCATCCTGGCCATCGTCGCCCAGGCAGACGGCCAGCCACTTGGCGTAGCCGGCGCAGGCCATGCTGCTTTTCCAGAACTCGTCGCTGTCGAGGCCCGGCAGGTCCGGGAAGGTTTCGGCGAAGCAGGCAGCCAGGGCCAGGGTGCGTACGTGCCCAAGGCCCGCCATCGCGATGGCATCGTCGAGTGACGTTACACCACGCGCAGCGCCGAAGCGGGCGCTATTGGCCAAGCGCATCAGTTTGGCGGTGAGGGCGGGGTCGCGTGCAATGATCGCGCTGATTTGGGTGGCCGACGCATCCTCGTCATCGAGCGTTTTGATCAACGCGTGCGCGACTTCTGAAATGACGGGCAATTTTACTGCATGAAAAAAAGACGATAACTCGCTCATGATAATTCTCCAACAGAACATCGCCGCTGCGACAGGTTGACGGTCGCGCGATGGAATGACATTGAAATTTCACGATAGCATAGTTGTTTCTCTTGGGAACTAGCCGGGGAAATTATTTCCTGGGCCGGTCACAAGGATCGCGGATGCCAGAAAGCCCGCTTGGTCTAGTCTATGCGGTAAGGACCTTTGCGGCCAGCGTCGCCGCGATAACGCATGCGCTTGACCTTGGTATGACGGTGCTCGTAGTTAGCCGGTTGTTATCTGGCGGCTGCGCCGGGAGCCCTTGCCCGAGAAGGATTTTCCTGCCTATAAGTACGCTTTGGTTGAATGACCAACCGCTTGACCAGGTCGTCCAGCGCTTTGCTATGGTACAGGTCCATGCACTTCAGGAAATCGAACCTGACTCCCTTCATTTCCGATTCGACGAGCGGATTGGAATAGTCCCGCGCCAGATAGCGGTTCACCAGCGACTTGACCGCATCGGGACTCTTCTCCATATCGAAGTAGGTCCAATCACGTAAGGCGCTGGCACTGCTTCCAGCATCAGTGGCCGCACCTGTGTCATTCCGATAAGCCTGTGTAATACAGGTTGCCAGCACCATGTCCTTATAATTTTGCGCATAGGTGCGGGCGCCAGCCTGTGGAGAAATGAGGGCTTGATCGGCGGCGTGGACTGTGAATGACAGCAATGTGGAGGTCACCAGCGCCAGGCACAGCGGGATCGACTTCATCGCAAGCTCCAGAAGTTCGCACGGTCCGTGCGATATTTCGCCTCCGGATCGTTGAAACAACAGTGGTCATAGCAGGATTGGCCGTTGAAAAGGGTGGCATGCCCCTGCGCATCCGACCAGCCAGATACCTCAAACAGAATGACACCTTTCTTGCCAACCAACGTGCCGCCGCCGGAAGCGGGATATTTCATAGACTCAGCTTTGCTCCATTGCTGTTTCAAAAAACCAATCAGGTCCAGTACATGAAAGACCGATATGTTAGGTGGCTTTGTTGAGCATGAATTGCAGTTTGCGTTTGTTTTGATCGAACGTATAGATGGCGGTTAGCGGCACCGCCGTCACGAGTAATCCGGCAAAAACTTCGCTCACCTGGCGGTCGAAAGTTTTCAGCAGTGGTACGGTCATCACGGCCTTGCTGACAACATGGCTGACATACACACCGACAATCGCTGACGCCGTGCCAGCGAGTATGACGCCGATGCTTGCAAGTTTATTAGCGTCGCTGCTGGCCAAGATGCGTACGCAACGCACGACGCTCAGCGTGGATTCGCGGATTATCGCGAGCACAAAGGCCGGCATCCGCACGAGCAGCGAAATGATAATCTGGGGAATTACGCTCAGCGCACCCGCCACGCCTGCCTCAATGCCCAAGTCCCTGGCGCGCGCCCAGATATGGCGTTCCTCAAAGCGCTGATCCAGGCGTTGGCTGATCCTGGTGGTAGCATCCTTGGTGTTTTGCAGCCAGCCATCCGAATTGATCAGCTTGCCATTGGCGGCGAAGTCGCGAATTTCGTCGACGAAAATGTCGATAGTTTCGACGATTATTATGCCAACCACTTGTTGAGCCGCAAGGGCCGCGCCCGTTTTCACGACGGTACTGCCAACCTCGAGCGCCGCATCGAGCCGGTGCTGGTTACGCTGGGTGTTCGCGCGCTCGTACGCTTCCTCGACGTCGCTCTTGTTCAGCGCGACTTCCTGGCCCGTGCTTTCGATTGTCATCCAGATGATGTCGCCATCTTCCCTACCTTTGGCGGCGATATGCTCCAGCAGATTCTTTGCACCCAGACTCCTGTTGAACGAAGAATCGGCGAAGATCAGGTTGTCCTTCGAATGGATCGCATCGATCATCTGGTCATTGGTGGTGCCCATGCGGATCAGGATGTCGTCGAAATATTCCTTCTTGGCGATGACGTGCTCAATATCGGCATTGCTGGTAATGAGTGGTTCGGCCGTGTTGTAGCCATTTTTTACGGTCCCAAGAATGCCTCCCCGTATTTCAGCCGCCGCGCGAATTTCTTGCATCTCTCCATAATTGTCGTGCAGGCTCAGGCCTGGAGAGCGATCCTTGAATTTTTTATAATTCTCAGACAGGTTGTCGTACTTGTCTTCGCTGTGCTGGTCGATATCATGTACAAGGGTGCTTAGCCCAAATGACGCAACTGCGCGGCGGATCGCTTCCTTCTTGCATTGGACAAAAATATCGTCGACCGTTGTCGCAGGCACCGGCAACCGGTTGCGTACGTCATCGACCATCTGCATAGTCGATTTGTCCACTTCGAAAGTGCTGTGGAAGTATTCAGAGACCTTGTCCTGACCGAGATCCTTGTAATGCTCAAATCTCTCTTGGTAGAACTCAGCACTCTTCAACTGCGTGTAATCGAAATTGCGCACCTCCTCGGCCGCTGAGTCATATGCGACGGCAGCCTTTTCTTTGGTCACCTCATACGCTGCATGGGTTGCCTCCAGCGTCCGTTCGCCGGCCTCGACGATCGTTTCCCTAGCGCTGGCGATTGTGCCTGCCACGTCGACGCTTTTTACTTTTTCCGAGACCTGCGCTGCCGCGTCTGCCACCGCATCCTTGAGTGCGCTAAAAGATAGCTTCTTATCAAAAAATCCCACTTATTCCCCGCTTTCTGCAGTGTTAGTACGATGGTCATGTTCCACGATGAAGCAAAGCATTATTTCATATGCGGTTATGGCTGAGTTGTGATTTTTTTGCAGGATGTGTTTGGTAGAACCAAAGGACAAACGTGATGGTGTAACCCGTTCGGTAGAACAGAATTTCTGCTTACGAGCGATTGATCTAGCATAATATTTTGCTGCTAGCGAACGATAGCCTCCGCTCGAGGCCAGAGCTTCAAGTTGCAGCAGGCGTCGCGTCGTTCCTTGAAGTCAACGAGCGACCAGAAATGGAGCAGGCATACGGACTGTGACCTACGCAAAAAAAAACGCCAACCAGTGATGGTTGGCGTTTCGTGAACGATGTTCTTGGTGGCCCGGGGCGGAATCGAACCACCGACACAAGGATTTTCAAGTCGACCGTCGCACTAGGGCGCCAGCACGGAAAAGCGCTTTATACGGCTTCTTTACGGACGCAGCCATTTTCGCATGAATCTAGTACGGCAGATGATGTCGCTATCCGCAGATGAGAAAGCTACCCGATGACGACTAAGCGTCATGGGATGCTTAGTTTTTCCTCGTGACCGACTTGCGAGACGAGTTCAATTCTATCAGCGATACTTCAACGCGAACGAGACATCCAAACTTCGAGGAATCAACAGTTGCTTGAGAAAGGATGGGTTCGTCATAGTCTGACCGCCACGGATTAGGTCGGCAGCCCCGTTGGGCTTCCACTGCCATGTAAGCTTGGCTGTGATGTGCATCTGGTGTTCTTTTCAAAGGATGTGAATAAATGGTGTCCGAACGATATTTTTGCCCGAAGTTTGACGGGATTCGCCCGACGGGTGCGCAGGCGTCAACCAAAAAGATAATATATGTACCAAATCAGGGTTGGTTCGACTATCGACGGTAAAGCAATTTTTCTCCTACAAGTTTGTAAGCTAATATAAGATGGCGTACGGAAAATATGGGAACAAGAGATTAGATGCCTGATATCGTTCAGTGGGATGCCGTGCGCGAGCAGTACCACAAAGGTGGGCTGTTGCTAGGTAATGGGGCTAGCATGGCGGTGCATCAAGGGTTCGGATACGCGTCCTTGTATGAAGTCGCGCGGCAACGAGAGCACTTGACCGAAGCGGTCGCGGGTGTGTTCGCGGCCTTTGGTACGAACGATTTCGAGTTGGTGTTAAGGAGACTGTGGCAAGCCCAACTTGTAAACACTTCGCTTTCTATACCTCCCGGGGCTGTCGAAGAAGCGTATGAGTTGGTCCGGAATGCCCTTATCGCGACCGTTCGCGATAGCCATGTTAAGTACGATGACGCTGCGCCACACTTCTCGGCAATTTGGGCTTTCATGCAACCGTTCCGGACGGTCGTGTCACTCAACTACGACTTAACAGTGTACTGGGCCATGATGGCCGGAAATTCGGCTCTAGGCGGGTCTTGGTTTAAGGATTGTTTCCTTCACGGGGAGTTTGTCGAAAACTGGCAGAGTCGGCGGGACCCGCTGGGCGCGATGACCGATGCATGTTTAGTTTTCTATCCTCACGGAAATCTCGTCTTAGCGCGAACACCAGGCTTTGAAGAGCGGAAAATTGCCGCTGGAAGTAATTCAAATCTATTAGAAAAAATACTGGCCGAATGGGAGTCGAACAATGCTGCTCCACTGTTTATTTGCGAGGGAACTGCGGAGCATAAAAAACGCGCAATCGAAAACTCAGCCTACTTGCAACGAGTGTTTCGCGAAGTCATTCCGGCGTGCGGAGAGACGCTTGTAATTTACGGCTGGAATGCTGCTCCGCAGGACAGGCACATCCTTGAACAAGTGAAACGGGCTCGAGCTGGAGGCCTTCATGCAGTCGCAGTATCGGTTTTCCGAGATAATCAAAACGAGGCTCAGCGAGTACAAGAGCTGCTTCAAGGTATTGGTATGGTTGAAATTTCATTTTTCGACGCAGAGAGCCCCGGTTGCTGGATTCATCCACGAGAGAATGATTGATAGCGGAAGTACAAATCTGTGTTGTTTTTTTGGAACACGCTAGATGAATTCAAAAAAAAACACAATCCAGTCGTCGCGACTACGCTTTAAAACTATAGAGTTGGGCGTTTTCCGAACAATCACTACTAGCGAAGCCATATAAAGCAAAAATTTATGCAAAATTCAGATGCTATCGCCGTAAATCCTTTATCGGTACGCCAAATCTATTTCCCCGTAATCGAACACGTTGATGTAGATGGATATGTCCTTTACCCAGGTAAAGAAGATTCCGTGGGCCTGTCTCATGAGTTCAGAGAGGGGGTCAACGTCATCCTCGGCATTAACGGGATTGGCAAAACGACGCTCTTGCTCTTACTCTACCGTATGCTTACCGGTGACAGGGATCTCCGGGAAGGCGAAGAGCTTGGAGGGGCACAGAGAAAATTGACGAAAGCTGACAATTCAGTATTTGCCGTTCGTGTTCCTGATCGCGCGGCGAGTGCAACAGCAACTCTAAGGTTCCGACTAAAAGATCGCACTATAACCATCACGAGGTCGCTCAAAGATCTATCGCTAGTTTCCGTTGTTCCGGACGAGGCAGGCGCACCATTGCCCGTCCATACCGAACTTGAGGATACGTACAAAGCGGTAGTGGCTAACTTGGCCGGTTTGGACGATTTTTTTGACTGGGTACTGCTTCTAAAATATCTTGTTTTTTATCTAGAAGATCGCCGTTCTTTAGTATGGGACAAATGGGCGCAGACCGAGGTATTTCGAATCTTATTTTTGCCTGATTCTACTCAGGCGAACTATAAGGGCCTCCTAAATAGCGCATTATCGTTAGATAGCCAAGCGCGGAATATTCAGTCGGTATTGACGAGTGAGCAGAAAAAACTCGCACGGCTCGAACGCGAATCTGCGCAAGGTAGTCCAGAGGATTTACGGTTGCTGCGGGCAGAGGTTGACGGCCTAGTCTATCGATCTGAGCGTGTCGAGACGCAGTTAGCTTCCTATGAAGTTGAGCGGATCCAATGTAGAGATAACGCGGCGAGGCTACGTAGCGATGCAGAGAAACTGTCTCAGAAAGAGCGCGAATTGCGTGAGACTCTTCTTGCCTCGATTTTTCCGAAGCTTAGCGATTACGGCGCCTTCGCTATTGCGTCGATCGAAGCATTGCGCGGTTGCATCGTTTGCGGAAGCGTTGATCCCGCACATCTCGAGGTCGCCCGTAAGCGTATTCACGAAAAATTGCATTGCCCTCTATGCGATGCTGACCCGCTTGAACAGGAGCAGACTGAGTCATCTGGGGATGCTGTTGCCGATAGCCATACGCTGGACGACCTGATTCAACGCTCTGCGACCATCAGAGCTGCTGCGGTTAAGGCGGAGGCAGAGGAGAACGCGGCGGTTAGAAACTATTCTAAAGTGCAGGCAGAAAAGTATGAAATCGAGCGAGATCTGCGAGCTTCCAGGCAGAAGTTGGAGGTGGTCGAGCGTGCTGCAGGAATTGTGAATAGTGGAGGCGTGAACAATTCTCGCGAGCGACTTCAACTGCTTCAAGAATCCATTGATGATTATAAGATGGAGAAGAATGACGCGCTGGGGCAGCTCCGCGTTCTCATCGAAGAAATTTCAGCGAATGTCGTAGACTTTAAAGATCGGTTAATTGAAGATTTTCAACGGATTATCGCGCATTTCTTGGCTGAAAAATGTGAACTGACTTTTCGTACTGCCGCCCGTAATATCGGACAGTCGAGTTCGCCAGTTGCGTTACTGTTTCCGGAATTCCATGTCTTGATGACTTCTGGCGTATTTCGGGAGACAGGAACGCCGCGCGAAGATACCGGGTCAGTGTCTGAGTCGCAAAAGGAGTTCATTGAGTTGGCGTTCCGTATGGCAGTACTTTCCGCGTCGACTGGACAACATGCTTGCACCCTCATCATCGAAACTCCCGAGGCCAATCTGGACGCGGTCTTTATCCCGAAGGCGGGTGCTGCATTGAATGATTTTGCGCTGAAACGAGAGGGAGAACGTTCCACGATTATCGCGTCGTCGAACCTTAACGGGAGCCAGATGATTCCCGCTTTGTTGGGACTTTTGGATAGTCATGGCGCTTCTACCAATGCCGAGACTGATGTTTCGGGGAATGTACTGAATCTTCTTGATTTTGCTGCTAAAAGCGCCGCTCTGCGTGAGTTTTCTGCGGAGTATCAGACTCAGTTTGACAAGGCTATGGCGGGCATATAATGAATGCAAGCAAACCAGTGGGCAATTTTATCGGAGGCGACGATGAGATGCTATATCGTCGTTTTTGGATTCTCTCGCTTTTGTCGGGCGTCGAGGAGGCAGGTTGCTCACCGATTGAGTTAAAACGGTTCAATATTTTAGCCTATCTCGCAAACGCTGTGGCAAAGTGCTACGGGGTTACTCCGCTTGATCCAACGGTGTTGAAAGAGAATGATGGACCTCTTTACCCGGAGTTGTTATGGGAAACTGATCGACTTGTAGGAATGGGGCTTGTTGTCGTTAGTGACATTGTGGTCGATAGATCTAAGGCTGTCCGCAATGTCTCGTATTCGATATCGGCAAGGGGTCTAAGTTGCGAATCACAATGTCGTTCCATACATCGGGAGTTCGCGCGGATTGGAGATTCCTTACGATCAGCAGCAATGGCTTATTCAAGAAACCGGCTATCGCTGTCCATAGAAAGCCTTAAGAACCGTGACGGAAACTATGCGGACACGACTGTCGCCAATGGCGAAGTAGTGGATTTTGGTGACTGGGTAAATGCTAATGCGACGGCAAATTCGATCGATAGATTATCTGAGAAAATAAGTCTGTCCTTGGATTCCGATCCATCCGTAAGTGTAAATATATACAACAGATACCTCGCGGCGTTCTCGGCAAAGGGGCTGGCTGAATGAGTAGTGACAACTTTAGCTCCAAGTTCGGCGGTGCAGACCTTGCCCTGCTCGATAGCGCTAGTATAAGTGGAGTAGGTGCGGCATCTGATGCCGATCCCGTTCCTTGGGATCAGGAATGGCATAGAAGTTTCGAAAATTGGAAGCCCAATGTCTCTAATCCAGCGCCGATCATGCTAGTTTTTTGTAAAACGCCGAGCGTTCTCGGGATGGAAAAAAGTTGCGCAAAAATATTCCAGCTCGGCATGTACACCACTCGTCCAGAATGTGGCGTATATTTGGTCGGCCGTTCTCCTACAGGGAACGGTTGGAAATTGCCTGCTACGGGCGACGAACATCAAGCGAACTGCGAAGCCGTGGAAGTTGCCGGCCTGGACGAGCTCCCCACAATTGTTGTCGGATTAGCCGACGACCGGATACTGTTCCTCCCACGGGGTATTAGGCATGCAGACGATCACGGAATCTTGATCCCCGCTTCGCACGACGGTTCTCCGATGTCGGACGAGGTCCTAACTGGCGAGCTCGATTCATTCGCGGAGCTCAACTTGGCATGCGATGAGTTACGTACCGAGCTGTGGACTGATGCGTCAAAATACTGGCCAATCAAAGAGGCGGAAGTAACCATTCAAAAATTTTTGCTCATTGCATTGCGCGCAGTGTTCAAGGATTACGTGATAATGTCCGAGACTAAAGTTGCGCCTGGAAGAATCGATATCTTAATCTTGCCGGGTAGTTCGAAAGAGGCGGGCAAGGTGGTCCTTGAGCTAAAGGCAATCAGGCAATATGGATCTACGGGGAACGCAGTATCGTCGGCCACGATAATTTCACACTTGGCGGGCGGGGTAGTTCAAGCAGCCACTTACTTTCAAGATGCAACCAATAAATATATCTGCACCTACGATATGCGCCGGGAAATGTTGGATGAGGTGTTCGAGCAGGCAAGGCTCGACTGTGTTACGCACAACGTTAAGCTACGACCTTATCAAGTGCACCCAAATGCAACTTCGGTGAGGCATGCCGTGCTAGCGGCAATGGGCTCCGAAGCTGAGTAATATTAGCCATTCGTCCAGTTCTTTGGTGCCGGCTGTTTGTTGGGACGAGGTTCGCATTACGCGAACCGATTCACATTTTTTGACTATGAGTCCATGATGATGAGCGATTTCCTTGAGGATCTCGCTCGAATCGACGGTTATTCCAGCGTAAGCCGAATTTCCCACAATGATCGCTATATGACCATCGGGATTTAGAGTTCTAACAATTCCACGCACTATCTCGTCGAGGTCGCAAAAGTATGCAAACACCATCTCCGGAAGTCTTTTGTCCCAAAGTTGAGACGCTTTGGCTCGGAGAAGTTCGAGTGTTGCGTCCAGCGTTTTACTCCCGAGCAAAGATACTGGAGATTCCCACTTTACTTGAACATGTGATCTGAGGGTCTGAAGTCTGAGCCTAGTATTGTCTGCAGCGACGTCGAAATACCCTAGCATCCAAAGTTCGACGTTATAGATATCTGTGTAGTCGAATGAGTTTGGGTAAGGAGGAGAAAATATAGCAAGATCGATCGTTTTGGCCGGGAGGCTTTTGAGCACTTCACGTGAGTCGCCGCGTAAAATCTGATTGTCGCCGTTCTTTGAGGGAAATCGTGCGATGTCTTCCACCATGCGAGCCACGACGGCGACGAAGAGTTGTCGAATTGCCGTGGCTTCGATACGTCGTGATTTCCAGTTTGTTTTATATCGTCGCGCCTTACCGTCGATACGGACATTACTTGCATCGATCAAAACTGAGCCAAGAGCAACGCGAAAAAGTCGTTGGAGCGCCGGCGGCTGAACGTCTTGAATGGCAACTCTGAGCTGCTCTATAGCGATCGCTGCCTCTTCACCGAAGATCCAGCGCTCCTTCTTGCCGGGTTCAAGAAACGTTGGTGGAAGCCGCCCGCGCAGCTTGTCGACGACAACGAATACTTGTTCCGACGTAGCTAAGACTGCCAGTGCTTCAGCCGGGATATCGAAGTCATCGTAGGAACCTAGCTTTGCTTCGATCAAGTCAGCCAAAAACGGATTTACTTCCACCAGCGTTGAATCGATCCCAAGCATGGCTGCCACTACAGCCGTTGTGCCGGATCCGCCAAAACAATCTAGTATGCGAACGGGTCTATGCGGTAAAGATTCGATTACATCTTTCACTAGCGAAGGTGAAAACGCTTCCTTAAACTTAAACCACCGCTGAAACGCAAGGGAATCGCTCCGTTGGTAGGTGCTAGGCGCTGGAGTTGTCCACCCGTTGACCCAATCGTTAAATTCCCTGTTGTCAGCCAGCATTCTTGTAGTCTCGTTGTACCCAATTAGATCGCCGCAGTCTACGTCATAGAACACTCGTCCGGACTGTTCGCCACACTGTAAACCCTAGCTGACCGGAAATATACCAGAGAGAGGAAGTTCCCTGACTGGAAACAAAAACGCCAACCTGCGTGGGTTGGCGTCTTGTGAACTATGTTCTTGGTGGCCCGGGGCGGAATCGAACCACCGACACAAGGATTTTCAATCCTCTGCTCTACCAACTGAGCTACCAGGCCAAGAGCGCGCAATTATAGCAGCGTTTGTGGCAAGCAGACAATCCTCCCGCACCGATACTCAACCCTTGCTACTGATCCGCCGCGCATGATCGCGCTCCAGCGCAAGACGCAGGTCGCGGCGCCCTTTGGCCTCCTCGAATCGGCGCACTTCATCCGGTGTCGACGGCACCAGCGGTGGAATCGAGGCCGGCTTCTTGTCGTCGCCCACCGCCACCATCGTGAAGAAGCAGCTGTTCACGTGCCGCACGGCCTTGCTGCGGATGTCTTCGGCGATCACCTTGATCCCGATTTCCATCGAGCTGCGGCCGGTATAGTTCACTGCGGCCAAAAAGGTCACCAGTTCACCGACATGGATCGGCTGACGGAAGGTCACCTGATCAACGCTCATCGTTACCACATAACGCCCGGCGTAGCGGCTGGCACAGGCATAGGCTGCCTGGTCGAGCAGTTTCAGGATGGTGCCGCCGTGCACATTGCCGGAGAAATTGGCCGTGTCGGGCGTCATCAGCACTGTCATGCTGAGCTGGTGGGAAGGCAGGTTCATGGTTGCAATCAATACAAGTGGCTGGGCGAGTGCTGATGTTGCCTTAGAAACTGCCGCGCGGCAAGGTCAGCCGTGGTCGTCGTGATCTGCTGCCCCGGCGACAAAAAGATAGCCCGACAAACGCGCTGACCGAAATACCCATAAAATCGTGGCATCACCATGCAAACCCGCTAGGCTCGGCAAATGAACAGCGAACTCCCATACCAAGGTGGATCGGTGCAGTGGCACCTTGGTCCCGTTATCGATGCATTGCGCACCTCGCGCGAGTCGACCCACAATATCCGGCACCAGGGGCGCGTGCGCGAGCTGCCGTCGCGCGATGTGCTGCGCCAGATCGTCGATGGCCTGTCGGCCGCGCTGTTCCCCACGCATTACGGGCGCCCCGACCTGAATGACGAGAGCATCGACTACTACGTCGCCGATACGCTCAACGTCGCACTCGATCGCCTGGTCGAGCAGGTACGGCGCGCGCTGCGGTTTTCGCCGGCGGCGCCGTCCGAATTGACCGGCGCGGACGCCCAGCGTGAAGACCTCGTGCTGGCCGAGCGCGCCCGCGCGATCACGCGCGAGTTCGCGGCCAGGCTGCCTGACTTGCGCGCATTGCTGGTGTCGGACGTGCAGGCCGCGCTCGCGGGCGACCCGGCCGCCACGTCGGTGGCCGAGATCATGCTGTGCTATCCCGGCACCATCGCCATCCTGTACCACCGCATCGCGCATTGCCTGACGCGCCTGGGCGTGCCGTTCCTGGCGCGCGTAGTGGCCGATATCGGCCACTCGCTCACCGGTATCGACATCCACCCCGGCGCGCAGATCGGCGGCAGCTTCTTCATCGACCACGGCACCGGCGTCGTGATCGGTGAGACCGCCATCCTCGGCGAGCGCGTGCGGCTGTACCAGGCGGTTACGCTCGGCGCCAAGCGTTTCCCGGTCGATGACAGCGGCGCCCTCGTCAAGGGCATTGCACGCCATCCGATCGTCGAGGACGACGTCGTCATCTATGCCGGCGCTACCATCCTGGGCCGGATCACCATCGGCGCCGGGTCAACCATCGGCGGTAATGTCTGGCTCACGCAGAGCGTGCCGCCGGGCAGCAATGTGTCGCAGGCGCAGATGCGTAATACCTGAACAGCAGGCGATGACGATTCTGCTGGTACCCGGCTACATGGCCGATGACACGTTGTGGGCCGACCTGCGCGCGCCGCTCACGCCATTCGGCCCGCTCGTGCATGCCGACCTGCGCCACGAGACATCGCTCGAAGCAATGGCCGCGCGCGTGCTGCGCGATGCGCCGCCGTCGTTCATCCTTGTCGGTTTTTCGATGGGCGGCTACGTCGCGCGCGAGATCGTGCGCCAGGCGCCTGAACGGGTAGAAGCGCTGGCGCTGATCGCGACCTCGACCCGGCCCGATACCGATGCAGTCAAACAGGGCAAGCGCGCGGTGGCGCGCTCGGCGCCGTCGGTGTCGTTCGCGGGCCTGAGCCGTACCGCGATCGCCACGTCGCTGCATCCTAAGGATGCGGACGATGAGGCGCTGATCGAGCGCGTGCGCCAGATGGGTGTGCGGCTGGGGGCGGAGGCGTTTCGTAACCAGTCGATGGTCGAGCGGCCCGGTGACCTGCATCTGCTGGACCAGATCCGCTGCCCGACGCTGATCGTCGCGGCCCGGCATGATCGCTTGCGCAGCCTTGAAGAATCGCAGGAGCTGCATGCGGGGATTGCCGGGTCAACCTTTGCCGTCATCGACCACAGCGGCCACATGATCCCGATCGAAGCGCCGCAGGCGCTGGCCGATGTGCTGGTGCCGTGGCTGGAAAGCGTGTCAGCCTTGCGCGCCGGCTGAACGACTACGCTGTGGCGGGCGCGACTTTCTCGCACCAGCCGTGCAGGCCGCGGATCGCGTCTTCCTTGTGCTTGGCCTCGATCTCGATCCAGGGCGCCTGCAGGTAGGAAGACGGCATCACCGAAATCAGGTCGGAGTGCTGGCGGTCGTTGAAACCTTCGCGCCCGTTCGAGATGTGCACCAGCTGGTGCGCAGGATCGGGCCAGGTGGCGCGGGCCTTGGCCAGCGTCTCGGCCACGCTCGGGTGGTCGTAGCTGTCGAGCTTTTCATGAACAATGTGGTGGTGGGCGTCGAACACCATCGGCACACCCGCGCGTACGCAGACGGCGTGGATCTCGTCGGCGCTGTAGGCGTATTCGTCATTCTCCAGACACAGGCGGCTGCGGATTGCCTCGGGCAGTTCGGCGATGCGGGCCACCAGCTGGTCTTCGCGGTCCGATTTGCCGCCGTGGATTTCCAGCAGCGCCCAGGGCGAGCGCGGCTGCTCCAGCAAATCCATGATGTCGGCGTGCATCTGCAGGATCTTGACGCTGTTGGCGACGACGTTCTCCGAGTCCGAGCTCAGTACCACGAACTGGTCGGGATGCATCACCAGCCGGATGCCGCGTTCGGTCGCACGCCGGCCCGAGCGGCCCAGCGTTTCCTTGAATTTTTCTAGAATCGCCAGGCCGAACGGCTCGTCGGCGAACGGGAAGATCGACGACGGCATCCGGTACAGCTTGATGCCTTCGCGCTCGCAGTAGCGCAGGGCGTTGTCGAGCGTCTGGATATTGTCGCGGTAGATGTCTTCCAGCGCGCGCTGCTGGCCTTCTTCGGACAGGTCGAGCAGGCGCTTGCGCGTAATAGTGCGATACCGCACCTCTTTCGAGACGGTGATGCAGACGAGGCCGAGGTGTGGTTGCGTGGCGATCAGGGTCATGGTGCAGGCAAGTCTAGCCGAAGGAGCGTTGACGAAGAGCGCGCCTGGGTTTGGAACCAGGGTCGAAAGCGGGGCAGGGAACTTTATTGCGGCGTGCCGAACACTTGTGTCCAGTAGATGATGCCCGCCTGCCGGTCGGCCGTGACGCCGTAGGCCGCGCCCATCTCGGTGAAGTCCGCTTGCATGATGTTGGCGCAGTGCCCCGGGCTGTCGATCCAGCCGTCGACCGCTTCCTGTGGCGAGTGCTGGCCGAAAGCGATGTTTTCGCCCAACCGGTGCCAGCGGTATCCGGCGCGCGTGGCGCGATCGGCCGGGTCGCTGCCGTCTTTTGCATAATGGTTGAAGTAGCGGCGCGTGGCCATGTCGTGGCTGTGGGCCAGCGCGGCTTCGCCCAGCACCGCGTTCCACTGCAAGGGCGGCGCCGGCGCAAATGCGCGGTCGCCGCACATGCGCGCGCTGGCGCGTGCAACATTGACCGCTTCGAGGATGGCCCGGCCGGCATCGCGCCAGTCCGGGTAGGTAGTCGATGGCAAGGGCGGCGCCGGCCGGGCCAGCACGACGGTCCAGGTCGTGCCTTCGCGGTAGCTGCCCACGGCCGAGAATTGTTCGCTGCGCAGCACCTTGCAGTACTTCTGCTGCAGCACCTTCATGGCGGCCACGGCGTCTTCCGGACCGGTAACGTCGACGGAATCCGCGTTATCGGCGGCGTAGCCAGCCTGCGCCAGGGCCGATTCGATGAAGGTCCCGAAACCGATCCGGATCTGCGCCAGGGCCGGCTCGGCGACCAGCGGCGTCACCGGCGCGACGGGTGCGCCCTCGCAGTCGGCCGGGTTGGCGCGGTAGGCATTGATCAGTGCTGCCAGCGGATCGGCAGCAAGGGGCTGGGCCCAGGCTGGCGCGATCGCTGTCAGCAGGCCGAGCCCGACGAGGGCAGCGCGCATGACCGATCGCTTCACCGGCCTGTCACTGCCCGGATTGCGGCGCCACCGTATGCGGGGTGAGCACGAGTTTCGAGGTGTCCAGGCCCTGGGCCTTCAGGCGTGCCAGCAAGGCGTTGTATTCGGCTGGGGGGACTTGAGGCGTGCGCGACAGGATCCACAGGTACTCGCGCTTGGGCTCACTGACTGCAGAGAGCTGGTACTTGTTGTCCAGATCGATCACCCAGTAATCGCCCCACACCATCGGAATGAAGGACAGGATGGCCGGTGCAAAGCGCACCTCGAGCTTGGGCGACGTGGCCGCGCCCGGCTGGCGCGCGACGCCTTCAGCGGTATCGACCTTGCCGTCGGCCGTGCGGCAGCGGTTGATCACCTTGACCCGGCCGTCCTTGTCGAGGTTGTAGGTCGCGCTGGTGTCGCCCACGCATTTCTTCTGAAACTCGTTCGGGAACTTGGCGATTTCGTACCAGACGCCCATATAGCGTGGCACCGCGAGCGATTCGATCGGCTGCAATGGCTTGGCGGCGTCAGCAGCCATTGCCGACCCGGCGCAGAGGCCAGACAGGGCGAGCGTGGCGCACGCGGCAAGGAACGATGGCTTGGCAAACATGGGAACCTCTTGTGATCTTCAAGGTTCACAGAATAATGAAAAAGCCGCAATGATGTCGCATGGTTTACAGCGCCATGCCATCACACCTTGCGCACGAACTCCGTCTTCAGGCTCATGGCGCCGAAGCCATCGATCTTGCAATCGATATCGTGGTCGGCGTCGACCAGGCGGATGTTCTTTACCTTGGTGCCCTGCTTGATCACGCCGCCCGAGCCTTTTGGCTTGAGGTCCTTGATCACGGTGACGGTGTCGCCGTCCTGCAGGATGTTGCCCGACGCATCTTTGTAGACGCGCGCGGTCTCGGCGGTAGCAGCACCCGCGATCGGCCACTCGTGCGCGCATTCCGGGCAGACGTACTGACCGGCGCCGTCGTCATAGGTGTAGGCCGATTGGCAGAGGGGGCAGGGCGGAAGGGTATGCATGAGTGGCCTTGGAATGCAAAAACGCCACTCGGTGGTGGCGTTTTTTGCGTGTTGCTGAATTCTTGGTGGCCCGGGGCGGAATCGAACCACCGACACAAGGATTTTCAATCCTCTGCTCTACCAACTGAGCTACCAGGCCAAGAGAGGCACGATTATAGCCAGCGTTTTTCAGTTGCGCAAGTCCTCTTGCGCGCGTGGGAGCGCAAATGGGGCCGTGCGTCGCTGTCGGGCGCATCCGCCTGTCCCGCTCACCTGCGCGGGTGCGAGCCCGCCGCCCGGCCCCCGGCAGCGGCATATCGCTATAATGCCTTCATGACCACGCCCACGACCTCCACCATCCGGACCGACGTCTGCATCGTCGGCAATGGCGCCATCGCCAAGACGGCAGCCCTCGGCTTCGCCCAGGCCGGCCACAGCGTGACGCTGCTGGCGCCGCCGGCCCGGCAGGCCTCAGCTGCAGCGACTGCCCCCGCAGCCGAGCGACCGTGGGACGTGCGCGTGTATGCGCTCAACCACACGGCGCATGACCTGCTGGACTCACTGAAGGTATGGGACGCCCTCGACATGGCGCGCGTTGCCCCGGTCGATGCGATGGACGTGCACGGCGACGGCGCTGATGGCGGCAACCTGGGCTTCGATGCCTTCGGCGCCCGGGTCGGTACGCTCGCATGGATCGTCGAAGACCAGAACCTGAATGGCGCGCTCGATGCCGCGCTCCGGTTCGCGCACAATGTGCAGCGGGTCGAAGGTCGCGCCTGCGAGCTCACTTGCAGCGACAGCGGCGCCGCCGTGCGTCTCGAAGATGGGCGCCGTGTTGAGTGCGCGCTGCTGGTCGGCGCGGACGGGCGCGAATCGTGGGTGCGCGGGCAGTGCGATATCGGCGTCGACTACCGCATGTACCACCAGAGCGCCATCGTCACCAACTTCGCCTGCGATAAGCCGCACCATGGCGTCGCGCACCAGTGGTTCACCGGCTCGGACGGGATCATCGCGCTGCTGCCGCTGCCGGGCAACCGCGTCTCGCTCGTGTGGTCGGCGCCGGAAACGCTGGCCGCTACGTTGATGGAAGAGTCGCTGGGCGAGCTGGCGATCCGGCTTGGCGCGTACGCCGACGACATCCTGGGTACGCTGCGCCCGTTGCAGCCCGACGCCGTGGCCGCCGTGCCGCTGGCGCTGATCAAGCCGCATGCGATGGTGGCGCCGCACGTGGCGCTGGTGGGCGACGCCGCGCACGCCGTGCATCCGCTGGCCGGCCATGGGATGAACCTGGGGTTTGGCGACATCGTCGACCTGCTGGCCATCGTGCGTGACCGCGAAGAGCGGCGCGCCATCGGCGACGAGCGGGTGCTGGCGCGCTATGCCCGCAAGCGCAAGGAAGAGGTGCTGCTGATGCAACTGGCCACCGATGGACTCGAACGCCTGTTCGGCGCGAACCTGGAACCGCTGCGCGTGGTCCGGAATATCGGCCTGAACCTGCTCAATAACATGCCGGCACTGAAGCGGCGCCTGATGGCCCATGCCATGGGCAAGTCATCAATCTGAGAACTACACGCTGAGGAATACAAGCATGCTTAAAATGAAGATCGCCGTCCTGCTGGCGACTGGCCTTCTCGCATCGTGCGTCGATGCGCAGACCAACGTCGAATCGACGATCAAGAAGGCGCTCGAGCCGCGCCTGAGCGGTGCGAAGATCGAGTCGGTCAAGGAAACGCCGTATTCGGGCCTGTACGAAGTGCGCGTGGCGGGCGACATCCTGTACACCGACAAGAAGGGCGAGTACCTCGTCATCGGCCAGGTGTATGACGTGAAAAGCTCGCGCAACCTGACGCGCGAACGCATCGATGAAGTCAACAAGATCAAGTTTTCCGACCTGCCGCTCGAGATGGCGCTCAAGCAGGTCAAGGGCAACGGCAAGCGCGTGATCGCGGTGTTCGAAGATCCGAACTGCGGCTACTGCAAGCGCCTGCGCCAGACCACGCTCAAGGAGATCGACAACGTCACGATCTACACCTTCATGTACAACATCCTGTCCGAGGATTCGTCGGTGAAATCGAAGAATATCTGGTGCGCGTCCGATCGCAACAAGGCCTGGGATGACTGGATGATCGCCGGCAAGGTGCCGCCAACCACGCCGGCCGCGTGCGAATCGCCGAACGAGAAGGTTCTCGCGCTGGGCCAGAAGCTGCGCATCACGGGCACGCCGGCGATCTTCTTTGCCGACGGCTCGCGCATCCCGGGCGCGATCGACCTCAAGGCGCTTGAAGGCAAGTTCGATTCGCTCGAAGGCAAGGCCGGGAAGTAACCGGCGTGCCGCCGCGCGAGGACATCACACTCACCGGCATCCTGCTGGCCGCAGGGCGCGGCCGGCGTTTCGATCCGGCCGGCGTGCGCAACAAGCTGCTCCAGCGCCTGCCGGGCGGCGAGTTCGTCGTCGTGGCCAGTGCGCGCACATTGCTGGCGGTGCTGCCGCACGTGGTGGCGGTGGTGCCACCAAGCGATGGTGGCGTGGCCGATGCGCTGCGCGCGCTCGGTTGCACCGTCACCGTGTGCCCGGACGCCGACAGCGGCATGGGCCTGTCGCTGGCGCATGCGATTCGCCATGCGCCGCTCCATACGCATGGTGCCAGTGGCTGGCTGGTGGCGCTGGGCGACATGCCGTTCGTGGCCGAAGCGACGCTGCAGGCGCTGGTGCGCGCGATTGATGACGGCGCCGGGATCGCCGCGCCGCTGTTCGATGGCCGCCGTGGTAATCCGGTCGCGTTTGGTGCCATCCACCACGACGCCCTGCTGGCGCTGGACGGCGACCAGGGCGCGCGGCGCCTGCTCGCGAGCAGCCCGGTGGCCGGGATCGCCGTGCCCGACCCCGGCATCCTGCGCGACATCGATACCCAGGGCGATCTGCCAGCCTGAATCCGCTTACACTACTGTCCATACGGCGCGACCCGAGACCAACCCCAGATCATGAAAAAGCCATCGCAAAAAAAACAGAGCGCACTTCACTACACCATCGTCCCGCGGGACCTGGCCGGTCACCTGTTCAACGTCACGCTGACGGTGGCCAATCCCGATCCTGACGGGCAGACCTTCGCGCTGCCGGCCTGGATCCCGGGCAGCTACATGATCCGCGAATTCGCGCGCAATATCGTGCGCATCCGCGCCGAGCGGGCCGGTGCCGCCGTGGCACTGACAAAACTCGACAAGCACACGTGGCGCGCAGCACCAGGCGCCGGCCCGCTGACGCTGCATTACGAGGTGTATGCGTGGGACCTGTCGGTGCGCGCCGCGCATCTGGACCAGACCCACGGCTTCTTCAACGGCACCAGCGTGTTCCTGCGCGTGGTGGGGCAGGAAGCGACGGCGCACCAGGTCGACATCCAGCGGCCGGCCGATGCAGCTGCGCGCACCTGGCGCGTGGCGACCTCGATGAAAGAAGCGGGCGCCAAGCGCTACGGCTTTGGCACCTACGGCGCGGCCAACTACGATGAGCTGATCGACCACCCGGTCGAGATGGGCAACTTCGAACTGGCGACGTTCGAGGCGCACGGCATCCCGCACGACATCGTCATCACGGGCCGCGTGCCCAACCTGGACATGGCGCGCCTGCAGGCCGACCTGAAAGCCATCTGCGAAACCCAGATCGCGTTCTTCGAACCGCTGACCAAACGCGCGCCGCTCGAACGTTACGTGTTCATGACGATGGCCGTGGGTGACGGTTACGGCGGCCTGGAACACCGCGCCTCGACCGCGCTGATCTGCGCGCGCGCTGACCTGCCCACCACGGCGAACCAGAAATCCGGCGAGCCGGGCGAAGGCTATCTGCAGTTTTTGGGCCTGTGCAGCCACGAGTACTTCCATACCTGGAACGTCAAGCGCATCAAGCCGGCCGTGTTCGCGCCGTACGACCTGCAGGTCGAGAACTACACGCCGCTCCTGTGGCTGTTCGAGGGCTTCACCAGCTACTACGACGACCTGATGCTGGTACGCGCCGGGATCATCGGCGAAACGACGTATTTCAAGCTGCAAGCCAAGTCCATGTGCGGCGTGTTGCGCGGCAGCGGGCGCCTGAAGCAGAGCGTGGCCGAGTCGAGCTTCGACGCCTGGAGCAAGTACTACCGCCAGGACGAGAACTCGCCCAATGCGATCATCAGCTACTACACCAAGGGTTCGCTGATCGCGCTGGCGTTCGACCTGACGATCCGCGCGAAGACGGGCGGCGCAAAGTCGCTCGACGACGTGATGCTGGCGCTGTGGGACCGCTACGGCCGCGACTTTTATCCGAGCGTCGGGCGCGGCGTGACCGAGCACGAAGTTGAAGCGCTGTTCGATGAAGTCAGCGGCCTGAAACTCAGGAACCTGTTCGAGCGCTACGTGCGCGGCGTGGAAGACCTGCCGTTGGCCAAGCTGTACGCGCCGTTCGGCGTCAAGCTGGTCGACGAGCGCAAGACCGGCAAGGCGTCGCTCGACGCCGGCATCGGGCGCGATCCGCTGGGCGCCAAGCTCACGCAAGTGCACGAAGGCGGCGCCGCGCACCTGGCCGGCTTGTCGGCGCTCGACGTGGTCATTGCGATCGACGGGCTGCGCGTGAACGGCAATCCGTCGAATGTCGATGCGCTGCTGGCGCGCTACCGCGTCGGCGACCGGATACCCGTCCATGCGTTCCGGCGCGATGAACTGATGGCGTTCGACGTCACGCTGCAGGGCGACCGGGTGCCGGTGATCACGCTGTCGCAGGCAGTGGCGGGGCGCAAGCCGGCAGCGCTCAAGCGGCCGAGCGCCGTCTAGCCCGTCTAGCCCGTCTAGCCATACCGGGCGGCGGGCACGACCCGCCGCCCGTACCATATCGCATTGCAGCATGCTATCGTTGTGGCCTGTTCAACACGACCGCAAGAGCCCATGCCGATCCTGACCCGCATCGCCGCCGCAGCCTGTGCGCCGCTCCTGGCACTGTCCGCAACCTCCGCCCTGGCCCAACCGGCCGCCCCGCTCAAGAGCGATGTCGTCACGCGCGTGGACGCCATGTATCCGTGGCTCGACACGATCTACAAGGACCTGCACGCGCATCCCGAGATCGCCTTCCAGGAAGTGCGCACCGCTGGCAAGCTGGCCGCCGAGATGCGCAAACTCGGCTTCACCGTCACCGAGAAGGTCGGCAAGACCGGCATCGTCGCGGTGCTCAAGAACGGCGCTGGCCCCACGGTCCTGGTGCGCACCGACATGGATGGCCTGCCGATGGAAGAAAAAACCGGTTTGCCGTACGCCAGCCGCGCCCGCGCCACCAGCGAAGGCCGCGACAGCTTCGTGACCCACAGCTGCGGCCACGACATCCACATGACCAGCTGGCTCGCCACCGCGCGCACGCTGGTCGAACTGAAAGGGCAGTGGAAGGGCACGCTCGTGTTCATCGGCCAGCCGGCCGAAGAAATCGTCTCCGGCGCCAAGGCCATGCTGGACGACGGCCTGTTCAAGCGCTTCCCGAAACCCGACTACGCGTTCGCGCTGCATTCGTGGCCGCTGGCGCATGGCACGATCGGTTACAACGACGGCCCGGTGTCGTCCAATTCCGACTCGCTCGAGATCACCTTCAAGGGCCGTGGCGGCCATGGTTCGGCACCCGACAAGACCGTCGATCCGATCGCCATCGCGGCGCGCTTTGTCGTCGACGTACAGACGGTCGTGAGCCGTGAGAAGGACCCGAAGGAATTCGGCGTCGTCACGATCGGTTCGATCCAGGGCGGCACCGTGGGCAACATCATCCCCGACAGCGTGCAGGTGCGCGGCACCATTCGCTCATACAGCCCGCAGGTACGGGCCAAGCTGCTCGAGGGCGTGCGCCGCGTGGCGGAAGGATCGGCCGCAATGGCGGGCGCACCGAAGCCCGAGATGCTGATCGGCGGCGGTGGCCAGGCGATCGTCAACAGCACAGAGCTGGTCAACAAGACCGAGGTGGTGTTCAAGGAAGCATTCGGCGCCGACAAGGCCCATCGCATGCCGGCCATGACGGCCAGCGAAGACTTTTCGCTGTACGCGAACGAAGGCGTACCGTCGATGTTCTTCTTTACCGGCGTGTATGACCCGAAGGATGTCGCCGCAGCCGAACAGGCCGGCGGCAAGCCGATCGCGTTCAACCACTCGCCGTTCTACGCGCCGGTGCCGGAGCCGTCGATCAAGACGAGCGCCCAGGCGATGACGCTGGCGGTGCTGAACGTGCTGGGTAAATAAGAAGGATGACGCGGCCCGTCACGGGCCGCGCTGCTGTTACGGCGAGGCGTTGATGCAATCGGCGCAGCGGCCGTACAGCGTGAGTTCGTGGCGCTCGACGCTGAAGCCTTTCGGGGCCATGTGGTCGATGTCGCCCGGGCAGGCGTGCACGTCGAACACGCGCTGGCAGTTGGTGCACTGGAAGTGATGGTGATGGTGCTCGGCCACGCTGGTCGATTCGTAGCGGGCGCCGTCGCCCGGCAATGTGACGACCTTCAGCGCGCCGTCGTCTACCAGCGACTTGAGGTTGCGGTAGATCGTGGCCATGCCGATCTGGCTGACGGCCTGACTGGCTTCTGCCAGGATCTCTTGTGGCGACAGTGGACGGCGCGCATGCTCGATCGCGTGCAGGATGGCTGATTTTTGGCGTGTATTGCGTTGCATAGCCGAAGAATACCTGAAAGCGCGACCCTTCGGCCAGAAGGGGGTTGAATCCTTATTGATAATGGCCTATCATCTCGACGTTAATGATAATGGCTTATCACTAGACGCGTCCGCGCCCGGTGACCTGCCGCCTGCCGTTCATCTCATCATCAAGGATTTCACCATGTCGCATTTCACCTGCAAGCGCACGCCACTGACCGTGGCGCTGATGCTGGCCTTCGGCGCGCCGCTGGCCGTCCATGCCCAGACGACGACGGGCCGCATGGCGGCCGATCCGGACAGCGTACCGACCGTGGTGGTGTCGGCCAGCGCGCTGGGCGTGGTGCACGACGACATGATCACGCCAGTGACGTCGCTCGGCGGCGCCGAACTGGTGCGCGCGCGCGAATCGACGCTGGGCGAAACGCTGGCCCACCAGCCAGGCATCACGTCGAGCCACTTCGGCGCCGGCGCCAGCCGTCCGGTGATCCGCGGCATGGATGGCCCGCGCGTGAAAATCCTGTCGGATGGCGCCGAGATCCAGGATGCCTCGACCATCAGCCCCGATCACGCTGTCGCCTTCGAACCTGTGCTGGCCGAGCGCATCGAAGTGCTGCGCGGCCCGTCGGCGCTGGCCTACGGTGGTGGCGCAGTGGGCGGCGTCGTCAACATCATCGACCGCAAGATCCCGACAGCGATGCCGGAAAACGGCCTGGAAGGCAGCGCCGAAATCCGCGCCAATTCGGCGGCGCGCGAAAAGACCGGCGCGTTTGAATTCACCACGGCGGCCGGCAGCAACGTCGCGCTGCACCTGGAAGGCGTCAAGCGCGATGCGGGCGACTACCGCGTCGGCAAGGACTGGGTTGATGGCCGCCGCGTGCTGGGCAGCTACAAGGAAGGCGAAACCGGCACGGTCGGCCTGTCGTGGATCGGCAAGAACGGTTATCTCGGCGCGGCCTTCACGAAAGAGCGCACCGAATACGGCATCCCGGGCCACAACCACGAATTCGAAGGCTGCCATCCGCATGGCGCCCAGCTGCACTGCGGCGGTCATGAAGAAGAAGAGGGGCACGACCACGAGGAAGAAGAACACGACCATGAACACGAGCACAGTGACGTGCCGGTCGTGAAACTCGACAGCGAGCGCTGGGACGTGCGCGGCGAGTACCGCAATCCGGTGGCCGGCATCGAGCGTGTGCGCATGCGCGCCTCGTTCACCGAGTACGTTCACGATGAGCTGGAAGAGAACGTGGTCTCGACCTCGTTCCGCAACAAGGGCATCGATGCCCGCCTCGAGGCGGTGCACGCGCCGATTGCCGGTGTGCGCGGCGTGTTCGGCCTGCAGACCACGCGCCGCGATTTCTCGGCGCTGGGCGAAGAAGCGTATGTGCCGCCGACCCTCACCAAGAAGCATGCGGCATTCCTGACCGAGGAATACAAGCTGCAGGACTGGCGCTTCGAGGCCGGCCTGCGTCACGAGTGGCAGGACATTGAGGTCGATGCCCCGGGCCTGCTTGACACCGATGCGCGCGGCACGTCGGCATCGGTCGGCGCGGTATGGAAACTCACGCCGGGCTATTCGCTGGGCACGTCGCTCTCGCGCAGCCATCGCCTGCCGACGGCCGAAGAACTGTACGCGGACGGCGCTCACCTGGCCACGTCCACCTACGAGATCGGCAATCAGGAACTGGACAAGGAAACCTCGAACAACGTCGACCTCACGCTGCGCAAGTTTGACGGCGACACGACGTTCTCGGTGAGCGCGTTCCGCAACAAGGTCGACAACTACATCTATGCGCGCACGCTGGACAGCCAGGACGGCTTCCAGCTGGTGCAGTACACGCAGCGTGACGCGTTGTTCACCGGCCTGGAAGGCGAAATCCGCCAGAAGCTGTCGTCCAGCCTGAGCGCGACCGTGTTCGGCGATTATGTGCGCGCCCGCTTCGACGGTGGCGACGGCAGCCGCAACCTGCCGCGCATTCCGGCCAGCCGCATTGGCGTGAAGTTCGATGGCGACTGGAACGGCTGGCATGGCATGGTCGAGCTGTACCGCGTGGGCAAGCAGGACAAGCTGGCCGAGTACGAGACCGAAACGGGTGGCTACAACATGCTCAATGTCGGCACCCATTACTCGACCCGCATCGGCGGCGTGCCGACGCAGTTCTATGCGCGCCTGAACAACCTGACCGACGAACTGGCGTTCAGCCACACGTCGTTCATCAAGAATGCGGCGCCGCTGACCGGCCGCAATATCACGGCAGGGATTCGCGTGATGTTCTGACTCTGATTGCAGGGGTCCATAGCGGCGCACGGCAGATTCTGTCGTGCGCCGTTTGTCATTTGGGCTCTGGTATCGCACGCACGATTGGTCATGCGCGTTGAATCACTAACGATAATGGGTTATCATTAGATTCTAATGATGATTGGAACAGGGCTATGAATCACCCAGGCAAGAACGCTCTGACCAAAACTGCACTGATCAAATTCGGCGACATCGCCGGCATGACGGCATCCGTGCTGTGCCTGCTGCATTGCCTGGCGATGCCGCTCGTGATCCTGGCATTTCCGATGCTGGGGCTCGCGCACGCGCACGACACGTTCCACGACACGCTGATCGCAGCGATCACGCTGCCAGTGCTGCTGGCGCTGGTGCCCGGCTATCTGCGGCACCGTGACAAGACAACGCTGCTGATCGGCTGCGCGGGCTTGGCGCTGTTTCTGGCGGCCGTGTTCATTGTCAGCCCGCTGCTGGGCGAGCATGCCGAAGCGGCTGTCGCTGTCCTCAGTGGTTTCATGCTGCTGTACGCGCACCTGCGCAACCGCCGGTTCTGCAAGCGTTGCACGACGCGTACGCGGCATGACGGTAGTCACGCGGCGCCTGCGCCGTGCAATGTGCGTTAAGCGTTCGATTTTTCAGGCGAACAGGCGCGCCAGTTCCTGACCCGGATTTTCGGCGCGCATGAATGCTTCGCCAACGAGGAAGGCGTGCACGTTGGCGTCGCGCATGCGCTGCACATCCTGCGGGCCGAGGATGCCCGATTCGGTAATCACCAGGCGGTCTGCAGGAATTCCCTGCAGCAGGCCGAGCGTGGTGTCGAGCGTGACATCGAACGTGCGCAGGTTGCGGTTGTTGATGCCCACCAGCGGCGTACGCAATTGCAGGGCTGCGTCGAGTTCTGTGCCGTCGTGCACTTCGACCAGCACGTCCATCCCCAGCTCCAGCGCGCACGCTTCCAGTTCGGCCATTAGGCCGTGGTCCAGTGCTGCCACGATCAGCAGGATCGCATCGGCGCCCATCGCACGCGCTTCATAGACCTGGTACAGGTCGACCATGAAATCCTTGCGCAGGATCGGCAGGTCGCAGGCGGCGCGCG
>Ga0265798_10002702_pt1 | contig 25812 bp, 15 predicted proteins | sample P3T30metagenome_FD_192430 | JGI IMG/M metagenome (GOLD analysis project Ga0265798, IMG submission 192430) | Plant litter microbial communities from East Loma Ridge, Irvine, California - P3 T30 | ecosystem: Environmental > Terrestrial > Plant litter > Unclassified | place: USA: California...
CTACGTGGAGCGCGTGAAGAACAAGGAGGACGGCGTCCGCCTCATGGGCTTCGGGCACCGCGTCTACAAGAACTTCGACCCGCGCGCCCGCCTCGTGAAGGAGAGCGCCGACGAGGTGCTGGAGGCCCTCGGCATCCAGGACCCGCTGCTCGACATCGCCAAGGAGCTCGAGGCCGTCGCGCTCGCGGACGACTACTTCATCGAGCGGAAGCTCTACCCGAACGTCGACTTCTACACGGGCGTCATCTACAAGGCGATGGGGTTCCCCACGCGCATGTTCACGGCGCTGTTCACCATCGGGCGCCTGCCCGGCTGGATCGCGCACTGGCGCGAGATGAACGAGGACCAGGCCACGAAGATCGGCCGTCCGCAGCAGCTCTACATCGGCCAGCCGGCGCGCGACCTGCCCCCGCGCGACTAGTCCGACCACGGGACGGAGGCTCCCGAACAGGGGGCGTCCCCGGGCCCCGGATCCGTGCCACCGCGCGGATCCGGAGCCTAGACTCGACGGGACCTGAGTACCCGCCACCGCCCGCACCAGCCCCTGCCGTCGGTCCTACCCGAAGAGGGGGCCATGGCCAGACGCCTGCCGTCGTCCCCGCCGGTGCTGCCGGGGTTCGCCTACGTGACGGTCCTGGGATCGGGCGGCTTCGCCGACGTGTTCCTCTACGAGCAGGACATGCCCCGGCGTCAGGTCGCGGTGAAGGTCATGCTCGCCGAGATCGTCACCGACCGGCTCCGCGCCATGTTCCGCGCCGAGGCCGACCTCATGGCGCAGCTGAGCGCCCACCCGTCCGTGCTGACGGTGCACCAGGCGAGCGTCGCGGCCGACGGACGGCCGTACCTCGTGATGGAGCTGTGCTCCTCCAGCCTCAGCGACCGGTACCGGCGCGAGCCGGTGGGCGTCGCCGAGGCGCTGCGCGTGGGGATCCGGATCGCGAGCGCCGTGGAGACCGCCCACCGCGCGGGCGTGCTGCACCGCGACATCAAGCCGGCGAACATCCTCACGACCGCGTTCGGGCATCCCGTGCTCAGCGACTTCGGCATCGCCTCCACGCTCGAGGACGCCGCGGCGACCGACGCCGTGGGCCTGTCGATCCCGTGGTCGGCGCCCGAGGTGCTCGCCGACGAGAGCCCGGGCACCGTGCGGAGCGAGGTGTGGTCGCTCGCGGCCACCGTGTACTCGCTGCTCGCCGGGCGCAGCCCCTTCGAGGTGCCGGGCGGGCAGAACGCGCCCGCGGACCTCGTCGCCCGGATCCAGAGGGCACGGCCCCAGCCGACCGGCCGCGCCGATGTGCCCGAGCGGCTCGAGCTGGTGCTGCGCCGGTCGATGTCGCGCCAGCCGGATGCCCGGCCGGAGTCGGCGCTCGCGTTCGTGCGCGAGCTGCAGGCGGTGGAGGCGGAGCTGCAGCTCGCGCAGACGCCGCTCGAGGTGGCGAGCGAGGAGTGGGCGTCCGCCGTGGCGGCCGGGGTCGACGAGGACGACGACCCCACGCGCGTGCGCGGCATCGTGCAGGTGGACCCGGGCGCGACCGGCCCGCGCGCCGTCGTCCGCCGGGTGCGCCGGAAGGCCACGGCGACGGCGGGCGCCGGCGGCGCCCCCGGGGCCCGCGGCGGCGGGATCGGTGCGCGTCCGGCGGTCTCCGCCCCCGGACGGCCGGGCCCCGCGCGCGGCGCCGGGGCGTCCACCGCGTCGGAGCCCGTGCGCGCCGGCTCGGCCTCGGCCTCCCTCGGGCACTCCGGATCCGGTCCCGTCGGCGCGTCCGGGCACGCCCGCCCGCACGGCGTCGGGCCGGGCGCGTTCCTCGCGCGGCACCGCATCGCGGTGGTCGCTGCGGCGTCCGGCGCGGTCGTCGCGGGCGTGCTGGTGGGCGTGCTCATCGGAGGGGCCGGCGGCGGAGGCGGGGCGCGCGACATCCCCGTGGTCGGCGCGATCCAGGCGTCCGCCACCGCCGACGGCGTCCTGTTCTCCTGGAGCGACCCCGGCCTCGGCGCGGACGACGCCTACCAGGTGGTGCGCGACGGCGGCCTGCCGAGCACCCAGCGGGACACGACCTTCCGCGTCGCGACCGGCGCATCCGGCGGCGCGGCGGCGTCGGCCGGCTCCGCGGCGGCGGACCGCGCCTGCGTGACCGTGACGGTCACGCGCGACGGCGTCGCCGGCCGGGCGTCGACCGAGAAGTGCGCCGAGCTCCGGCGATGATCCGCGACTGGATCCGCCGCCACCGCCAGGCCGCGACGACCGTGACGGGCGTCGCCGTCGTGCTCGCGCTCCTCACGGGCTTCGCGCTCGTCTCGGACGGCTACGACGCCCAGCGCATCGACCTCGACGACGGATCCGTGTGGGTCGTCAACGCCGCGCAGCAGGCCATCGGGCGCGCCAACACGCAGGTGCTCGAGCTCGACAGCGTGGTCGACTCCCGCAGCGAGGACATCGACGTGCTGCAGTCCGGATCCACCGTGCTCCTCGCGGACCGCGGCGCCTCGCGCCTCGACGTGGTCGACGACGCCACGAGCGCGGTCGTCGACACGGCCCCGCTGCCCGCGGGCGCCGAGGTGATGCTCGCCGGGACCCGCGTCGCGATCCTCGTGCCCGCCACGGGCCAGCTCTGGCTCGTGCCCGTCACCGGCCTCGCCGCCTTCGACGCGATGAGCGCGCCGACCCTCTCCCTCGGGGCCGACGCGGTCGCGTCCATGGCCGACGACGGCACGCTCCTCGTGTACTCGGCCACGGCCGGCACGCTCTCGCGCATCCGCGCCGCGACCGACGACACGGTCGAGGAGACGGTGGACGTCGGGCCCGTCGGAGCCGCGGCCTCGGCGGATCCGGGCGACGACCCCGCGTCCGACCCCGCGGCCTCCGTGCCCGGCGAGACCGTCGAGGCGGGCGTCGCGGGCCGGCCGGCCGCCCGCCGCCTCGCCCTCACCGCCGTCGACGGGCACTGGGCCCTCTACGACGCCGACGCCCGGGCCCTGCTCGTGGACGGACGCGCGGTCGACCTCGGCGGATCCGTCGCGGCCGACGCCGAGGTCGCCGTCCAGCGCGCCTCCGCCGCGGGCGACGCCGTGCTCGTCGCGCACACCGGCGGGCTCCTGCAGGTGCCCGTCGCGGGCGGTGACCCGGTCGTGGTCGCGGACCGCGCGTCCGGCGTGCCGGCCCGGCCCGTGCGCGTGGGCGGCTGCGAGTTCGCGGGGTGGACCGGCGGATCCTCCTGGCAGCGCTGCCTCGACGCCGCGCCGGCAATGTCCACGGCCGCCGCGGTCGCGGGCGAGGAGGGCGGAGACGCCCGGCGCACCGCCGCCGGCGCCCTGACGGACATCGCCGGCGTGCCCGCGCAGGCGGCGCTCCGCTTCCTCGTCGACGGCCCGCGCGTGGTGCTCAACGACGTGCGCGGCGGCGCGGCGTGGGCCGTGCAGCGCGGGGCCGGGGTCATCGACAACTGGTCGGACCTCATCGACCGCGAGCGCTCCGACACCGTCGTCGAGCAGAACACCGCCGACACCCCGCCCGAGACCGACCGCGTGCAGCAGCCGCCCGTCGCCGTCGACGACGACCTCGGCGCGCGCCCCGGCCGCACCACCCCGCTGCCCGTGCTCCTCAACGACCACGACCCCAACGGCGACGTGCTCGTGATCGACTCCGTCACGCCCGTGGACGCCGAGGTCGGCGCGGTCGACGTCGTGGACGAGGGGCAGGGCCTCCAGCTCGCGCTCGCCCCCACGGCGACCGGGATCGTGCGCCTCTCCTACGTCGTGAGCGACGGCCGCGGCGGCACCGCGACGGCCGACGTGCGGATCGCCGTGCGCGACGCCGACGAGAACGCGCCGCCCGTGCAGTCGCGGCCCGCCACGGGCACGGTCGCCGAGGGCGCCCGGCTGCAGACCGAGGTGCTGGGCGGCTGGTACGACCCCGACGGGGATCCGATGTACCTGACGCGCGCGAGCGTCGCCGCCCCCGACGCCGTGAGCTGGAAGCCCGAGGGCCGCGTCGTCTACACCGACGCGGGGGCCGGCGGCGACACGCGCACGGTCGCGCTCCAGGTGTCCGACGGGCGCGAGGAGGGCTCCGGCGAGCTCGTCGTGACCGTGCGCCGCGCCGGCGACGTGCCGCTCGTGGCCGAGGGCTTCGTGGTGCAGGCGTCCGCGGGACGCGAGGTCACGGTGGACCCGCTCCTGCACGCGCGCGGCGGCAGCGGCGCGATCCGCCTGGCGTCGGTGCCCGCGCGGCCCGGCGTGCAGATCACGCCCGACCTCGAGGCCGGCACCTTCCGCCTGCAGGGGACCCAGACGGGCACCCACCTGCTCGAGTACACCGTGACCGACGGCCGGGTCACCGCCACGGGCGTCGTGCGCGTGGAGGTGCGCGGCGCGCCCGACTCCGACGGCCGGCCCGTGACCGTGCCGCACACCGTCTTCGTGCGCGCGCTCGAGGCGCAGGACGTGGACGTGCTCGCCGCCGACTTCGACCCCGCGGGCGGCGTGCTCGTCATCACCGACGCCGTCGGGCCCGGCGACGCGGCCGGCGTGCGCGCGGAGGTCGTCGGGCAGCGGCTCGTGCGGATCACGCTCACCCGGCCGCTCGACGGACCCGTGGACGTGGGCTACCGGGTGAGCAACGGCGTCGCCGACGCGACGGGCGTCATCACCGTGATCGAGGTGCCCGAGCCCGCCGTGCGGCAGCCGCCCGTCGCCGTCGACGACCGCGTGGCGGTGCGCGTGGGCGACGCCGTGGACATCCCCGTGCTCGCCAACGACGAGCAGCCCGACGGCGACGCGCTGCGCCTCGACCCGGTGCTCGTGGACCCGCTGCCCGAGGGCGCCGGCCTCCTCTTCGCGAGCGACGACCGCCTCCGCTACCTCGCGCCCGACCGCACGGGCGACTACACGGCCGTCTACCGCGCGGTCGCGCCCGACGGCCAGTGGGCGACCGCGACCCTCACGATCTCCGTGCGCGAGGCCGACGCGGCGACCAACACCGCGCCCGTGCCGCGCCCGCTGACCGCGCGCGTGCTCGCGGGGGAGACCGTGCGGATCCCCGTGCCCCTCACCGGGATCGACCCCGACGGCGACTCCGTGCGCCTGCTCGGGCAGGACACCGGCCCCGAGAAGGGCCAGGTCGTCGAGGTCGGGCCGGACTGGATCGACTACCGGGCTGGCGACTACTCCACCGGCACCGACGCGTTCGGCTACGCCGTGGTCGACGGGCTGGGCTCGCGGGCGACCGGCACCGTCCGCGTCGGCATCAGCCCGCGCGTCGAGGGCGCGCGGAACCCCGTCGCGACGGCCGACGTCGTCACCGTGCGGCCCGGCCGGGTGCTCCGGGTGCAGGTGCTCGCGAACGACACGGATCCGGACGGCGGCGCCCTCTCGCTCGTCTCGGTGCAGCCGCAGGCGGAGGGGCTCGTCGCGGGGCTCGACGGCGACACCGTGCGCGTCATCGCGCCCACGGAGGCCGGCCGCTACGGCTTCGTCTACGGCGTGCGCAACGCGCGCGGCGGCACGGACGAGGCGTTCCTCACGGTCATCGTGGATCCGGCGGCGCCGCCGACCCGGCCGATCGCGCGCGACACCGTGCTCCAGCTCTCCGACGTGCTCGACCGCGAGAGCGTCGACGTCGACGTGATGCGGAACGTGTTCTCCGCGGAGGGCGACGCGTCCGCGCTCGTGCTCGCGGTGGGCGCGGGCTACGACGACGTGGCGCGCGTGACGCCCGACGGCCGGATCCGCGTGGAGGTCGGCGACGCGCGCCGCATCATCCCCTTCACGGTGGCGCAGCCGGACGACGCCGGCGTCACCGCGACCGCGTTCATCTGGGTGCCCGGCTTCGAGGACACGCTGCCGCAGCTGCGCGTGGGCCAGGCCCGCCCGAGCGTCGTGAGCGGCGAGCGGCTGGTCGTGGACCTCGACGACCACGTCGTCGCGGCCGGCGGCCGGGCCGTGCGCGTCGCCGACCCCAACTCCCTCTCGGCCACGCACGCCGACGGATCCGTGGAGCTGGTGGACGAGGACACCGTCGCGTACCGCAGCGAGCCCGGCTACTTCGGCCCGGCCGCGATCTCCTTCACGGTGACCGACTCCGCGGGCGACGGCGGCGGGCGCACGGCCGCGCTCGTGCTCCCCATCACCGTCACGCCGACCGAGAACCAGCCGCCCGTGTTCACGGGCGCGGTCATCGACCTGGAGCCCGGGCAGTCGAAGGACATCGACCTCGGCCGCCTCACCACCTACCCCTACCAGGACGACCGGGGCCAGCTCGCCTTCGCCATCGAGGGCGCCGTGGGCGGCGGATTCCGCGCGGCGGTGGACGGCGGCACGCTGCGGATCTCCGCCGACGAGGGCGTGGAGACGGGCGTCGCCGCGTCCTTCGCGGTGAGCGTGCGCGACGCCACGCAGACCGGGCGCGCCGGCCGGGTGGACCTCCGGGTCGTGCCGTCGACGCGGCCGCTCGCCCAGCCGGCGACCGACGAGGGCACCGTGACGCGCGGATCCGCCACCACGATCGACGTGCTCGCCAACGACCAGGCGGGGAACCCCTTCCCGGGGTCGCCGCTCACGGTCTCCTCCATCCGCGGCGCGGACGGCGCGAGCCTCCCCGCGGGCGTGACGGTCACGCCGTCGGCCGACCGGGCGACCCTCGCCGTGGCGGCGTCGGCCGACGCCGTGCCGGGCGACGTGCGCGTGCAGTACGAGGTGCGCGACGCCACGGGCGACGCGGGCCGGGCCGCGTTCGGCACCGTCGTGATCCACGTGCAGGACCGGCCGGGTCCCGTCACCGCCCTCCGCGCCACGGGCTTCGGCGACCGCGCGCTCACGGTCGCGTTCGAGCCGGGCGCGTTCAACGGGTCGGCGATCACCGGGTACCAGGTGCGCGTGCTGCGCGGCGGCACGGCGACCGCGACGCTCACCTGCCCGTCGACCACGTGCACCGTGCCGACGCCGGGCAACGGGCCGTCGGACGCGGTGCAGGTCGAGGTCCGGGCCGTCAACGGCGTGGGCGCCTCGGAGCCCGCCTCGATCGCGGGCCTCTGGTCGGACGTGCTGCCGCCCGCGCCCGCCGGCCTCGCCACCGAGCCGCTCGCGGACGGGCTGCGCGTGTCGTGGCAGCCGTCCGCGGTGCCGTCGTCGTCGAGCCCGGTCTCCCAGTACGTGGTGACGGTCGGCGGCGTGACCCGCCAGGTGGCGGCGGACGCCACGAGCGTCGAGGTGCGGGATCCGTCGCTCGTGGCCGAGGTGCCCGTCGCGGTGAGCGTGGCCGGCCGCAACAGCGCGCAGGTGCAGGACGGCACCGCGTGGCTCGCCGCCGTCGTCACGGGCACGCCGCGCGGCGCGCCGGTGGCCACCGGCACGCCCGCCGCGGTCGCGGACCCCGCGGACGAGACGCGCGTCACCGTGTCGTGGCCGGCGTTCCAGGGGCCGGGCGTCGACGGGATCCGCTACCTCGTGTCCGCGCACGCCCCCGGATCCGCGCCCGGCTGCACGGTCGCCACCGAGGGCGTGACGCCGTGGTCGGCCGACCACGGCCCCGCGGTCGACGTGGGCGGCGCCACCGACCACGTGTTCACGGGCCTCGCGCCCGACGAGCCCGTCGCGTTCTCCGTGCTCGCCGCCAACAGCCAGGGCTGCACGGTCGTCGAGGCCGGCCAGCTCACGCCGCGCACCGCGCCGTCGACGCCGGCCGTCACGGTGTCGCTCCCGCGCGGCGACCGCGGCGCGGAGGGCGTCTTCCGCGCGGTGCTCGCCGGCGCGAGCTACCGGCCGGGCAGCGCCTCGGCGTCCGCGCAGCTGCTGTACCGCGTCGACGGGCAGGGCGACGGCGTCGCGATCGGCGTCGGCCAGGAGATCACGCTGCCCCGGCCCGGCGTCCGCGCGAGCATCCAGGTGCGCGTCGTCGAGGACCACGGGGACGGGCGGCCGCGGTCGAGCGGCTGGTCGGATCCGGTCGACGCCGGCACGGCCGTGGACGCCCGCGCGGGCGACGTGCGGTTCGCCGACGACGCGGCGGGCGGCCAGGTCGTCTCCTGGACCTCCATGCCGCCCGCGGCCGGCCCCGGTCGACGCGTGGCGGCGGGCGGCGGCTACGCCCGCAGCGAGTGGCGCTGCGGCGGCCAGGGCGCGTGGACCGACGCCTCCTCCGGCGCGGCCGGCTCGTGCGCCATCCCCGCCGGCGCCGAGCGGATCCTGGAGGTGCGCGTCACCGCGAACTCGGGCACCCTGTACACGTACGCCCACCGCGGATGACGGCCGACCCCGCGGCCCTCCGGTCGGAGGATGCGGCCGCACCCGAGAGGCACGCCCCATGACGATGACCGCCGACGAGGCCCGCGCCTTCCAGGACGAGTTCGCCGCGCTCGTGCGCAACGTGGAGCTGGTGCTCCTCGGCAAGTCGCACGTGGTGCGCCTCGCCTTCACGGCCATGGTCACGGGCGGTCACCTGCTGCTCGAGGACGTGCCCGGCACCGGCAAGACCTCGCTCGCGCGCGCCATGGCGCAGACGGTCGACGGCACGCACAGCCGCGTGCAGTTCACCCCCGACGTGCTCCCGGGCGACATCACGGGCGTCAGCGTCTACGACCAGCGCACGGGCGGGTTCGAGTTCCACCGCGGGCCGGTGTTCGCGAGCATCGTGCTGGCCGACGAGATCAACCGCGCGAGCCCGAAGACCCAGTCCGCGCTCCTCGAGGTGATGGAGGAGGGCCGCGTCACGGTCGACGGCGCGCCCTACGACGTGGGCGACCCGTTCATGGTCATCGCGACCCAGAACCCGATCGAGCAGGCCGGCACCTACGCGCTGCCCGAGGCGCAGCTCGACCGGTTCCTGCTGCGCACCTCCATCGGGTACCCCGACCACGAGTCGATGCTGCGGATCCTGCAGGGCGCGTCCGTCAGCGCCCACGACGTCACGCTCGCGCCCGTCGCGACGGCCGCCTCGGTGCGGGCGCTGCAGGAGCGCGCGGGCACCGTGCACGTGGATCCCGCGGTCGCCGACTACGTCGTGCGCCTCGTCGACGCCACCCGCCAGGCGCCCGAGGTGCGGCTCGGCGCGAGCGTGCGCGGCGCGCTCGCCCTGCTGCGCGCCGCCCGCACCTGGGCCGCCGCGGACGGCCGCCACTACGTGGTGCCCGACGACGTGAAGGCGCTCGCCGAGCCCGTGCTCGCGCACCGCCTGCTGCTGGATCCCGAGGCCGAGTTCGACGGGGTCACCGCCACGAGCGTGCTGTCGCAGATCCTCATCGAGACCGCGCCGCCCCGCGACCGGTACGCGGGCGCGCCGTTCGCGGGGGACGACGTCCGCGGCGGCGGGGCCGACGGCGCGGGCGCGGGCGCGCGCCACGCGGGATGAGCGCGGTCGCCGACCCGGCCGCCGCCCCCGCCTCCGGCGCCGCCGACCCGCAGGCCGTCGCCGCGCCGCCGCGGAACGCGCTCCGGCGGCTGGTCGGCGTCGTCACCCCGCTCGGCCGCGTCGTGGCCGCGGTCGCGGTCGTCGCGGGGGTCGCGGGGTACGCGCTCGGCTGGCGTGAGCTCGTCGCCGTCGCCTGGACGGCCGTCGCGCTCGCCGTGGTCGCGCTCCTCCACCTCGTCGGATCCGCGGGCGTCGAGGTCGCGCTGCGCCTCCCGCGCGACCGCGTCGTCGCCGGGGAGCGCGCGCCCGCCACGGTCGCGGTGCGGAACCCGCTGCGCCGGAGGGCGGTGGGGCTCACGGTCGAGGTGCCGGTGGGATCCGGCCTCGCCGAGATCCACGTGCCCTCCCTCGGCCACGGCCACGTCCATGAGGACGTGTTCGTCGTGCCCACCACGCGCCGCGGCGTGATCGAGCTGGGCCCCGCCCGCGTCGTGCGCGGCGATCCGCTCGGCCTCGTCCGCCGCGAGTCGACGGAGGCCCGCGCGACCCGGCTCCTCGTGCACCCGCGGACCCTCGCCATGCCGAGCACCAGCACGGGCTTCGTGCGCGACCTCGAGGGCCGGGCGACGCGCGACCTCACGGACAGCGACGTGTCGTTCCAGTCGCTCCGCGAGTACGTGCCCGGCGACGAGATGCGGCACATCCACTGGCGGTCGACCGCGAAGACCGGCGTGCACATGGTGCGGCGCTTCGAGGAGACCCGGCGGAGCCACATCATGGTCGCGCTGTCGCTGCACGCCGCCGACTACGGGGCGGGGGATCCGCACCGGGAGGCGACCGCGGGCACCGCCGGGACCGCCGGGACCTCCGGGACCTCCGCGTCCGACGCTCCCGACGCCGCCGTCCCCGCGGGCGGGACCACCGTCGCGGCGGGGCGCGCGGACGGCGCGCTCCCCGGATCCACCGCCGACGCGGAGTTCGAGCTGGCCGTGAGCGTCGTCGGGTCGCTCGGCGCGCGCGCGATCGTCGACGCCCGGTCGGTCTCCGTGGTCGCGAGCGCCGACGGCGCGGTCGGCCGACCGCGCCCGCGTCCGCGTCCGCGCCCGGACGGCGCCCGCCCCCCGCGCCTGCGCCGCCTCGCCACCGTCACCCCCACGCGCCTCCTCGACGACCTCGCCGAGATCCGCGCCACCGACCGCGCCGCGTCCCTCGTGGAGGTCGCGCGCGTCGCGGCGGACGAGGTCGCGGGCGTCTCCGTCGTCTTCCTCGTGTGCGGCACGGGCGCGTCGTCGGCGTCGATCCGGCACGCCGCCGTCGGCTTCCCGCCCGGCGTGCAGGTGGTCGCGGTGGTCGCGGATCCGGAGGCGGAGCCCGGCCTCCGCCGCCTCGGCGACCTCACGGTGCTCACGATCGGGTACCTCGACGACCTGCGCGGCGCGCTGCAGCGGGGCGCGTCGTGAGCCGGGGCGCCGCGACGCCGGCCGCGGGACGCCGTCGTCCCCGCGTCCCCGCCGGATCCCGCGACCCCGGCCGAACGCTCGTCCCCCTCCTCGCCATGGCCGTCCTCACGGGCCTCGCCGCGGCGGCCTTCTGGCCCGTGCACCAGGACGCGTCCTTCGTGCGCATGGCGGGGATCACGTTCGTCGTGGGCTCCGGCGTCGCCCTCGCGGGCGCGCGCCTCCGGTGGGGGAGCGCCGTGGTCGCCGGGGTCGTGGTGGCCCTGTTCCTCCTCCTCGGCGTGCCGCTCGCGGTGCCCGCGCGCGCCGTGGACGGCTGGCGCCCCACCCTCGACGGCCTCGCCGAGCTGGTGGAGGGCGCGTCCCTCGGGATCGTCCGGCTCCTGACCATCGCGCTGCCGGTGGGCGACTACCAGGCGCTCCTCGTCCCGGCCTTCGCGCTGCTGCTGCTCGCGACCGTCGTCGGCGTCACCGTCGCCCTCCGCTCCCGCCGGCCCGAGCTCGCGGTGATCCCCTCGCTCGTCGTCCTCGTGGTGGGCGCCGCCCTCGGTCCCGACCGCAGCCAGGGCCCGGACGCGCCCGACGCCTCCGGCCTCCTCGTCCCCGTGGCGCTCGCCTGGCTGGCCACGGCCCTGCTGTGGGTCGCGCGCTGCCGCTGGCGGCGCCGCCACCGCGCGGTCCGCCAGCTCGGCCGCGGATCCGGCATCCCCCTCGAATCGGCCGCCGACCGCCGCCGCTCGGGCACGCGCGCCGGGGCGGCCGCGGTCGCCGTGCTCGCCGTGGCGCTCGTCGCGGGCGTCGCCGCCGCGCACGCCCTGCCTCCCGAGGCGCTCCGCACGGGCCTCCGCTCCACCGTCGAGCAGCCGTTCGACCCGCGCGACCAGGTCAGCCCGCTCTCCTCCTTCCGCACCTACTGGAAGCAGCCCGCGGCGGACGCGACGCTGCTCACGGTCGCCGGCCTGCCCGCGGGCGGGCGGATCCGGCTGGCCGCGCTCGACACGTACGACGGCGTCGTCTACGGGGTCGGCGGCGCGCGCGGCGGCGACGACGCCTCCCGCACCGGCCAGGCGTCCGGCACCTTCGCGCGCGTCCCCTACCGGCTGGACCAGCGGGGCGCGACGGGCGACGACGTCACGCTCGACGTCGTCATCGGCTCCTACCGCGGCGTGTGGCTGCCGGGCGCGGGACGCCTCGAGCGCATCGGCTTCGACGGCCCCGACGCGCGTCGCCTCGGCGACTCCTTCTACTACGACGACGCGATCGCCACGGGCGCGGTCGTGGGCGGGCTCGCGGAGGGCGACGCGTACCGCATCGAGGGCGTCGTCCCCGCGACCCCGCCGCTCGAGGCCCTCGCGGACGAGCGGCCGGGCGACGCCGTGGCCCCGCGTCCGACGGGGGTCCCCGACGCGGTCGGCGCGCGCGTCGACGCCTCCACCGCCGCGCCCGACGGCGGCACCGCGGGCGGCGCGGACGCGGGGCTCGGCACGTCCGCCTCCCCGGGCGCGCAGCTCGTCGCCGCGATCTCCGCCCTCCGCGCCGACGGCTACGTCAGCCACGGGGTGGGCGACGCGCCCTTCAGCCGCTCGGGCCACTCCGCCGAGCGCATCGCCGACCTGCTCACCGCGCAGCCGATGCTCGGCGACGCGGAGCAGTACGCCGTCGCGGCCGCGCTCCTCGCCGACGACCTCGGCTTCCCGGTCCGCGTCGTCATGGGGTTCGCGCCCGGCGAGGCGGCCGTGCGCGCGGCCGCAGGCGGGCCGGTCGCGGTGACCGGTTCCGACGTCACGGCGTGGATCGAGGTCGACACGGCCTCCTCCGGCTGGGTCGCGGTGGATCCGAACCCGCCCGTCCGCGACGTGCCCGACGCCGTGCCGGACGAGCCCACCGAGGTCGCCCGCCCGCAGACCGTGCTGCCGCCGCCCGTCGAGGAGCAGACCGAGCCCGACGACCGCACGCCGCCGGACACGAGCCGCGACGACCGGCCGGAGGCGGATCCCGCGCTCCAGGCCGTGCTCGCCGCCGTGCGGGTCGCCGGGTGGTCGCTGCTCGCGCTCGGGCTCGCGGCCTCGCCGTTCCTCGCCGTCGTGGGCGCCAAGGCGCGACGCCGCCGGCGACGGCGGCGCGCCCCCGCCGCGCGCGACCGGGTGTCGGGCGCCTGGGACGAGTTCCGCGACGGCGCCCTCGACCGCGGGCTCGTGCCGCCCGTCGCCGCCACGCGCCGCGAGGTCGCCCGGCTGGCGGGCATCGGCGGGGCGCGCGGCCTCGCGGACGTCGCCGACGAGTCCGTGTTCGCGCCGGGTGAGGTGGCGGATCCGCTCGCCGACGCCGCCTGGCGCCGCGCCGACGAGCTGGCGGCGCGCATGGACGTGGGCCGGACGCGACGGCAGCGGCTGCGCGCGCTCGTCTCGACGGCGTCGCTGCGGCGGGCCCGGCGGGTCCGGCGGACGCGGGGCGGCGGCGGGCGCCGGGGCTGACGCCCGCCCTCCCCAGGTCGACTGATGGCGGATCCGTCCCCGACCTCCTCCCGCGGCCCGCGCCGTCGGCTCGGCCCTGGTGCGGTGGCCCCGTGGACATCGCCCCGCCGCCCTCGCCGCCTCCCGCTCCGCCGCCTCCGTTCCCGGTGCTCGGCGTGGCCGCGCCCCTCGTCGTCAGCGTCGCCGTGTGGGCCGTCACCCGATCCCCGTACGCCCTGCTGTTCGCCGCGCTCGGCCCGGTCGTCGCGGTCGCGGGCGTCGCCGACCAGCGCGTCTCCGCCCACCGGGCCCGGCATCGCGCCGCCCGCGAGCGCACCGCCGCCCTGGTTCGGCTGCGCGAGGAGGTCGGCGCGCGCATCGCCGCCGGGCGCCGGGCGCTCCTCGCGCGGGCGCCGTCCGCGCGCGAGATCCTCGACGGGCGGGCGAACCCGGCCCTGCTGTGGCGCGCCGATCCGGGCGCGGACGGCGCCGCGCCGCCGCTCGTCGTGGGCGTCGGGGCGGTCCCGAGCGGGCTCGTCTGGGGAGGCGAGCCGGACGCGGTCGTGCCGCATCCGTCCGCTCCCGGTCGGCGCGGGCGCGCCGGCGGTCGTCTCGCCGTCCGTCTCGCGGCGGGTGCCCGCGGGCGCGGCAGGTGCGCGGCGCGGCCGGCGGCCCCCGCGGATCCGCCGCGCTGGTCCGAGCTCGTGCGGTGGATCCCCGACGCGCCCGTCCTGGCGTCCTCCGCGGGAGGGCTCGGCGTCCGCGGCCCCGCGGCGCTGGCGGCCGCGGTCCTCCGTGGCGCGGTCGTGCAGCTCGTGCACGCGCTGCCCCCGGACGACCTGCGCATCGACGGCCGCCCGCCGGGAGCGGAGTGGGACTGGCTGGACCGACTGCCCCACGCGGCCGACGCGCTCCGGGCACCGCCCGGGCCGGGTCCCGACGAGGACGCCGTCGCCGTCCGCCTGCGCGTCGCGGGCCGACCCGTCGTGCTCGCGGCGTCGTCGCGCGTGGACTCGCTGCCCGCGGCGTGCCGCACCGTCCTCGACCTGCGCACCCCCGGCGCGGCGCGGCTCCTCGCGGTGGAGCCCGCCGCGGGCACCGCCGCCGAGCCGGTCGGAGCGGATGCGGCCGCGTCCGCCGCGGTGCCCGGGTCCCCGGCCGCCGTGCCCTCCGCGCGTGCAGCGGGGCCGACGGGCGCGGACGGGCCCGCCGGCGATCCGGAGGGGCGCGCCGCCGGATCCGCGGCGCACGCCGCCCGCGCCGGCAGCGTGCGCCCCGAGCTCGTCTCCCTCACGGAGGTCGCGCGCTTCGCCGACGAGCTCGCCGCCCTCGCCCGGCGGCGCGGCCTGTCGGCGGCCCGGGCGCCGCTGCCCGCGCGCGTGTCGTTCGCGGAGGTCGTCCCGGCGTGGTCCGTCGCGGACGCGGACGACGGCGTCGGCGGAGCGGCGCACCCGGATGCGGCGCGTCCCGACGCGACGTGCCCGGTGACCCGCCGCGCGGACGGCCTCTCCGCCGTGCTCGGCGTCGGCCACGACGGCCCCGTCCGCGTCGACCTCGTGGCCGACGGCCCGCACGCCGTCGTCGCCGGCACGACGGGCAGCGGCAAGAGCGAGCTCCTCGTCACGTGGATGGCCGCGCTCGCGGCCGCGCATCCGCCCGAGGAGGTCACGGTGCTGCTCGTCGACTTCAAGGGCGGCGCCGCCTTCGATCCGCTCCTCGCCCTGCCGCACGCGGTGGGGCTCGTCACGGACCTCGACGGGCGGGGCGCGCGCCGCGCCCTCGAGAGCCTGCGGGCCGAGATCCGCCACCGGGAGCGCACCCTGCGGGAGGCGGGCGCCCGCGACGTCGACGACCCGCGGGCCGCCGGGATCCTCCCGCGGCTCGTCATCGTCGTCGACGAGCTGGCCGCGCTCCTCGCCGACCAGGACGGGCTGCACGAGGTGGTGGCCGACATCGCCGCCCGCGGCAGGTCCCTGGGCATGCACCTGGTCCTGTGCACGCAGCGCCCGGCGGGCGTGGTCCGCGACGCGGTCCTCGCGAACTGCGACCTCCGCCTGTCGCTCCGCGTCAACAACGAGGCCGACAGCCGCGCGCTCCTCGGCACGCCGGACGCGGCGCACCTGCCCGCCGCCCTCGCCGGCCGGTGCCTGCTGGGGGCGCACGGCGGATCCGCGCACCCGTTCCAGGTCGCCGTCACCACCGCCGCCGACCTCGCGCGCATCGCGGCCGAGCGCGTCCCGCGGACATCCGTGCGCCGACCCTGGCTGGATCCGCTCCCCGCCGTGGTCCCGCTCGCCGCGCTCGCGGGCCACCCGGCCTTCGGCGGGCCCGCGCCCGCGTCCGCGCCGGCGCCCGCGCCCGCCTCGACGCCGGCGCTCCCGTTCGCGCTCGTCGACCTGCCCGCCGAGCAGCGTCGCGCCGCGGCGACCTGGCGGCCCGCCACGGACGGGCACCTCCTGGTGCTGGGCGGACCGGGATCCGGCCGCACCTCGTGCCTCCGGGCGCTCGCGGCGTCGGCGGTCGCCACCGGCGTGCGGGTCCGGCGCGTGCCGGCGGACGCGGAGGGCTGCTGGGACGCGGTCGCCGCCGTGGTCGACCGCATCCGGCACCCGGTGTCGCGGCCGGCGCCGCTGGTGGCGCTCGCGGACGACCTCGACGTGGCCGTCTCGCGCCTCGACGCCGACCACCAGGCCGCGCTTCTCGAGCTGATCGCCGTGGTGGTCCGCGAAGGGCCCCACGCCGGGGTCGCTCTCGCCGCCACGGCCCGGCGACCGGGCGGGCCCCTGCAGGCGGTCGCGGCGGCATCCGGCCCGCCCGTGCTCCTCGCGCTGCCGACGCGCCAGGAGCACGTGCTCGCGGGAGGGGAGCCGGCCCTCTTCGACCCGGCCGCGTCGCCCGGGGCGGGGGAGTGGCGCGGGGCGCGGATCCAGGTGGCGCTGCCGCCCTCCTGCCCCGCGAGCGACACGGCGGCGGACGCGCTCGCGCCCGCGGATCCGGCGCCGCCCCTCGCGCTCGACGCCGGTCGCGCGCACGCCCTCGTCACCCCGGTGCCCGCGGAGGCGGTCGCGCGGCTCCGCGGGCACGGCGTCGACGCGGTGGAGGCGCTCGACCTGCCGCTCGGCTGGTCACCCGATCGGCGGAGCGGGCTCCCCGGCGACGGGGACGTCCACGGCGCCGCGCACGGCGACGCCGCCGGGCACCGAGACGACGCCGGTCACGGCGATCCCGTCCCCCGCCCGCGCATCGTCGTCGGCGACCCCGAGGCCTGGCTCGTCCGCGGCGCGCTCCTCGCGGAGATCCGCCGGTCCGGCAGCGTCGTCCTGGAGGGCTGCGCGCCCCGCGACGTCCGCACGCTCCTGCGCATCCGGCAGGTGCCGCCGCCGCTCGCGCCCGTGCCCGGCCGGGTGTGGCTGGTGCCGCCCGACGGCGTGGTCGTGCGCCGGTCGTGGCCGGAGGTCAGCCGATGAGCGTCGGCGACACGCGGATCGCGCCGACGGGCACGCCGCCGCCGAGCACCACGAGGTCGAGGTCGGGGCGCACGCGCTCCACGTCGTCCCGCGTGATGGCGCCGGTCTCGGCGAGCAGCTCGAGCGCCACGATGGTGGACGCGCGCAGGCTGCCGTCGAGGGTCTTCGAGGCCACGGTCGTGCCGTCGGGGGCGGCCATGATCATGATCCCCTCGGCCCCGCCCTTCGCGAAGAGCCCCAGCCGCTCGATCACCACGGTGTTCGCGCGTCCGGGGCCGTCGATCGCCCAGCCCTGCGCGCGCACGGCCGCCGTCAGCGCGGCCGCGTGCCGGTACAGCGCGAACGGCGAGGCGGGCGCGGAGGTCGCGATGCGGTGGATCCCGCGCGCGAGCGCCGTCAGCGACATGGCGTGCACGGGAGCGCCGCAGCCGTCGATCCCGGTCGTCGCGATCCGCTCGCCCGTGAAGCGCTCGACCACGTCGCGGATCCGCACCTGCAGCGGGTGGTCCGGGTGCAGGTAGTCGTCGGTCGACCAGCCGTTGGCCACGCACGCGAGCAGCATCGCGGCGTGCTTGCCGGAGCAGTTCATGTAGACGGGCGAGGCGGGGATCCCGGCGCGCACGAGCTCGTCGCGCGCGGCGCGGTCGAGCGGCCAGTCGGCGGGGCAGCGGAGGGCGGACTCGTCGAGCCCGGCCTTCGCGAGGATCCCGCGGACCACCTCCACGTGCCGGGCGGTCGCCGCGTGGCTGGCCGTGGCGAGCACGTGCTCCTCCTCGGTCAGCTCCGCGCCGCTCGCGAGCACCGCGAGCGCCTGGAACGGCTTCATGCTCGAGCGCGGGAAGACGGGCGTGGCGACGTCGCCGACCTCGCGGAGCACCTCGCCCTCGGCCGAGAGCACGACGGCGGCGCCGACGTGGCGCGACTCCACGAATCCGCTGCGGTCGAGCACCGCGAGCTCGACGGCGCCCCGCACGGGGATCGTCTCGACGGCGGTCGCCATCAGAGCGCCCGGAACGCGTCGGCGATCACGCCGAGGGCGTCGTCGAGCAGCTCCTCGGAGATCGCGAGGCTCGGCAGGAAGCGCAGCACGTTGCCGTACGTGCCGGCCGTGAGGATGATCACGCCGTGCGCGTGGCAGTGCGCCGCGATGGCCGCCACCGCCTCCGCATTCGGCTCCTTCGTGGTGGATCCGGTGCCCGGCTGCACGAGCTCGATCGCGATCATCGCGCCGATGCCGCGCACGTCGCCGATGATGTCGTGCTCCTCCTGCAGCGCGGTGAGCGCGCGGTGCAGGTGGTCGCCGATGCGCGTCGCCTCGGCCAGCAGGCCGTGCGCCTCGATCGCCTCGAACACGGCCACCGCGGCGGCCGCGGCGACGGGGTTGCCGCCGAACGTGCCGCCGAGCCCGCCGGGGAGCGCGGAGTCCATGATCTCGGCGCGGCCGGTCACGCCCGCGAGCGGCAGGCCGCCCGCGATGCCCTTGGCCGTCAGCACGAGGTCGGGCACGAGCCCGAGGTGCTCGCTCGCGAAGAAGCGGCCCGTGCGCGCGAGGCCCGACTGGATCTCGTCGGCGATGAACACCACGCCGTTCGCCGTGCACCACTGCTGCAGCGCGGGGAGGAACCCGTCGGCGGGAACCATGAACCCGCCCTCGCCCTGGATGGGCTCGGCCACCACGCACGCGAGGTCGGTCGCGCCGATGCGCTTCTCGAGGTACGAGATGGTGCGGGCCGCGGCCTCGGCGCCGGAGAGCTCGTCGTGATACGGGTACGAGCTCGGCGCGTGGTAGACGTCGCCGGCGAAGGGCCCGAAGCCCGTGCCGTACGGCGCGGCCTTGTAGTTCATCGCCATCGTGAGGTTGGTGCGGCCGTGGTAGCCGTGGTCGAGCACCGCGACCGCGCGACGGCCCGTGTGCTTGCGCGCGATCTTCACGCCGTTCTCCACGGCCTCCGCGCCCGAGTTCACGAGCACCGTGCGCTTCTCGTGCGTGCCCGGCGTGTGCTCCGCGAGGAGCTCCGCCACGCGCACGTACTCCTCGTACGGGGTCACGGTGAAGAGCGTGTGGATCACGTCGCCGAGCTGCTCGGTCGCGGCGTCCACGACCTCCTGGCGCGTGTGGCCCACGGTCGTCACGCCGATGCCGGCGCCCAGGTCGATGAAGCGGTTCCCGTCCACGTCCTCGACGATGGCGCCGTGCGCGCGGGAGACGTAGACCGGCAGCAGGGAGGAGACGCCGGGCGGCACCACGCGCTTCCGGCGTTCGTGCAGCTCGCGCGAGAGCGGCCCGGGGATCTCCGTCACGATGCGTCGCTCCTGCGGCACCTGCGGGCGCGCGGCGCGGGCGGACGCGGCGGGGGAGTCGGAGGCGGAGCCGGCAGGAGTGCCGACGAGGGCGGAGTCCAGGGTGTCTGTCATGATCCGGCGAGCCTACCCGCGCGGGGACCGGGATCCGAGAGGCGCAGCAGCGCGGACGATAGCGTGATCGCATGCACTTCGAGCACCGGTACGCCCTGTCCCTCGAGTGGACGGGCGACCGCGGATCCGGCACCTCGGACCACCGCGCGTACGGCCGCGACCACGTCGTGCGGATCGCCGGGAAGCCCGACCTCCTCGGATCCGCCGACCGCCCCTTCCGCGGCGACGTCGATCGCTGGAACCCCGAGGACGCGCTCCTCTCCGCGCTCGCCCAGTGCCACCTCCTCAGCTACCTGCACGCGGCCGCGGCGGCCGGGGTCGTCGTGGTGGGCTACTCCGACGAGGCGACGGGCACCATGCGGCAGACCGGGGACGGCGGCGGGCGCTTCGTCGAGGTCACGCTGCGGCCGGTCGTCACGGTCGCCGACCCCGCGCACGTGGATCTCGCGACGTCGCTGCACCAGGGCGCCTCCGAGCGCTGCTTCATCGCCGCGAGCGTCGCCTTCCCCGTGCACCACGAGCCGCGCACGGTGGTCGCGCCCGCCTGACCGACCGGATCCCGGTGGTCCGGTTCCCGCCCTGTCAGGCGCCGCCCGGCGGCATCGGGCAGACTGTCGGCGTCCCTCCCACAGACCTGGTGCGTCCGGCGCGCCGATGAAAGCGACTCCCGTGAAGCGACGCATCCCCCTCACCCTGGCCGCGGCCGCCGTCCTGGCCCTGTCCGCCTGCTCCGGCAGCGGCACGCCGACGGCCGACCCGTCCGCGAGCCCCACGGCCGGCGCGCGCACGGCGGGCGCCTCCTGCATCGACACGCAGGAGGGCGACGCCTCGAAGTCGGTCAAGGTGTCGGGCGACTTCGGTTCCGCTCCCGAGGTCACCGTCGACGGCCCGCTCAAGGTCGACACGACCGAGCGCACGGTCGTCACGAAGGGCGACGGCGCCGAGGTCGCCGCCGGCACCACCGCGAACATCGCGTTGGCCGCCTACAACGGCACGACGGGCGCCGCGCTCCCGCAGCTCGCCTACAACGGCGACTCGCCGCTCCCCGCGAACCTCGACGACAGCGCCCTCGTGCCCGGCGTCGTCCGCGCCGTGGAGTGCACCACGGTCGGCTCGCGCATCGTCGCGGTCGTCCCCGCGGCCGACGGCTTCGCCGCCGATCAGGCCACGCAGCTCGGGCTCGGCGCGGACGACCCCGTCGTCATCGTGGTCGACGTCCTGAGCCAGGTGCCGACGCGCGCCGACGGCGCCGACCAGCCCGCGCCCGACGGCTTCCCGACCGTCGTGCTGGGCGACGACGGCGCACCCACCATCACCATCCCGGACGCCGCCCCGCCGACGGAGACGAAGATCGCGGACCTCAAGGTCGGCACCGGCGCCGAGGTGGCCGCGGGCGACAACGTCACCGTGCAGTACACGGGCATCAACTGGAACACCAAGAAGGTCTTCGACTCCAGCTGGGAGAAGGGCGGCAAGCCCGTCTCCTTCGTGACCAGCCAGGTCATCCCCGGCTTCACCAAGGCGCTCGTCGGCCAGAAGGTGGGGTCGCAGGTCATCGCGATCATCCCGCCCGCCGACGGCTACGGCGACAAGGGCCAGGGCGACGACATCGGCGGCACCGACACCATCGTGTTCGTCGTCGACATCCTCGGCACGCAGGCCGCCCCCGCGGGCCAGTAGGGCTGCCGCCGTGCGCCGCGTCATCATCCTCGGATCCACCGGGTCCATCGGCGTGCAGGCCCTCGAGGTCGTGGCCCGCCACCCGGAGCTCTTCGAGGTGGTCGGGCTCGGCGCCGGCAGCCAGCGCGAGGCGCTCGCCGAGCAGGCGCGCGTCGCGGGCGTCGAGCACACGGCGCTCGGCGCGGACGAGGCCGAGCAGCTCATCCGCTCGGTGGACGCCGACGTGGTACTCAACGGCATCACCGGATCCGTGGGGCTCGGCCCCACGCTCGCCGCGCTCGAGGAGGGCCGCACCCTCGCCCTCGCCAACAAGGAGTCGCTCATCGTCGGCGGCGAGCTGGTGCGGTCGATCGCGGCGCCCGGCCAGCTCGTGCCCGTCGACAGCGAGCACTCCGCCATCGCGCAGGCGCTGCGCGGCGGCACCGCCGAGGAGGTCCGCCGTCTCGTCGTCACCGCGTCGGGCGGCCCGTTCCGCGGCCGCACGCGCGCGGAGCTCACGGACGTGACGCCGCGCGAGGCCCTCGCACACCCCACCTGGGACATGGGCCTCGTCATCACCACCAACTCGGCCACGCTCGTGAACAAGGGCCTCGAGGTCATCGAGGCGCACCTCCTCTTCGACGTGCCCTACGACCGCATCGACGTGGTCGTGCACCCGCAGTCGCTCGTGCACTCCATGGTCGAGTTCATCGACGGATCCACGCTCGCGCAGGCGTCGCCGCCCGACATGCGGCTCCCCATCGCGCTGGGCCTGAACTGGCCGCACCGCATGACCGACGTCGGCGTCCCCATCGACTGGACCCGGGCGGCCACCTGGACCTTCGAGCCCCTCGACGACGAGGCGTTCCCCGCCGTGCTCCTCGCGAAGGAGGTCGGCCGGGCCGGATCCACGTACCCCGCGGTCTACAACGCCGCGAACGAGCAGGCCGTGCACGCGTTCCACGCCGGCCGCGCGGGCTTCCTCGACATCGTCGACACCATCCGCCGCGTCGTCGACGTCCATGAGCCGGCGTCCGGCGCGCTCACCCGCGAGTCGCTCGCCGAGGCCGAGCGCTGGGCGCGCGCCGAGGCCGACCGCGTGCTGGGGGTCTGAGCGCCGCCTGGACCGACCGCGTCCGCGGGCGACCGGGCCGAGTCAGGCGTCCGGCGTCCGGCGTCTGCGTCCGCGTCAGCGGGCGACCGGCCCGGGCGCAGGCCGCGTCGCTCGATAGCAGGCCGGGTCAGCCGTCGTCGGACCCGCCGCCGTTCCCGTTCCCGTTCCCGTTCCCGTTCCCTCCGCCGTTGCCGTTGCCCTGCTCGCCGCCCGGCGCCGGGCTGGGCGACGGGGCGGGCGCGGGCGTGCGGCTCGGGCTGGGCGTGGGAGACGGGCTCGGCGTGCGCGAGGGCGACGGCGACGGGGAGGGTGACGGCGACGGGCTGGAGGACGGCGAGGGCGAGGGCGTCGGCGTGGACTCCGCCGCCTCCTGCGCGGCCTCGAGCTGGGCGCGCACCGCGTCGATCCGCGCGATGACCTCGTCGTGACGCGCCTGGTCGATGGACGCATCGGCGAGGTCCGCCTCGACGGCGGCCCGCAGCTCCTCGAGCTGGGCGAGCGCCTTCGCGTAGTCCCCGTCGGCCGACGACTGCGTCACCGACTGGGTGCGCTGCTGCAGGTCGTCGAGCGCGCGTTCCTCCGGTGTCGAGGATCCGGCGCAGCCCGCGAGCAGCAGCACGGCCGTGGTCGCGGTCGCGAGGCCCACGGCGACGCGTCCGCGGAGGGGCCGTCGGGACCCGACGGGTCCGGACCCGCCGGTGCCGGTGCGCGCGCGGGTGTTCGATGTGCGGATCACGGGGCGTCCTCCACGCTCTTCTGCAGCTCCTCGAGGCTGGCACCGAGGGGTCCGGGGACGGACGGGTACGAGGTGTCGTGCGACTGCATCGACGTGAGGGTGACGACGCCGATGACGGCGGCCGCGGCGATGAGCACCGAGACCACCGCGATGCTGAGCGCGCGGGTCCCGCGGCGCTTAGCCGGGTCGCGGTCCGGGGCCGGACGGCCGGGGGCGCTCGGATCCGGCCGGTCGGCGGCCGGGGGAGCGAACCGCTCCGTGCGCGCGTCCGCTCCGGGGGCGGCCGCGAACCGCTCCGTGCGCGCGTCTGCGGCGGCAGCGGCCTGGCCGGCACCGGCGGCCGCTCCGGCTGCTCCGGCTGCTCCGGCTGCTCCGGCGAGGCCGGCCGCGCCCGCGGGCAGCACGCGCGTCGCCGTGGCGGTCGGGTCGTCCACGTCGGACGACGGCGCCCGGCCGGTGCGCAGCTCCGCGGCGACCTCCCGCGCCGTGGGCCGGTCCGCCGGGTCGCGCCGGGTCATGCGCGTGAGGAGGTCCACCCACGACGCTCCGAGCCGCGCGGGGATGTCGGGGTCGCGCACGACGCGCGCCATGGTCGACTCCGCGGCCGTCCCCGGGAAGGTGCGGCGGCCGGTCAGGCACTCGAGGAGCACGAGGCCGAGGGCGTACACGTCGGTCGGCGCGCCGACGTCCTCGCCGAGCGCCTGCTCGGGGCTCAGGTAGCTGACGGTGCCGACGATGGAGCCGGTGGACGTGAGGCGCGTGCCGTCCACGAGCCGCGCGATCCCGAAGTCGGTGAGCTTCGCGGCGGCCGGCTCGTCGTCGGCCTCGGGCCGGGCGAGGAGCACGTTGGCGGGCTTCACGTCGCGGTGCACGACGCCGCGGCGGTGGATGTAGCCGAGGGCGTCGGCGAGGATCCCGCCGATCCGCGCCACCTCGGGGCCGGGGAGCGGCCCCTCCTTCATCCGGTCGGCGAGGGTGGTGCCGTCGACGATCTCCATCACGATGAAGGCGAGGGCGCGGTCGGCGACCACGTCGTCGCCCACGTCGAAGAGCGTCACGAGGCCGGGGTGGCTGAGGCCCGCGAGCATCCGCACCTCGCCCTCCTGGCGCTCGACCTCGTTCGGGTCGGCGGAGTCGGTGGCGAACACCTTGACGGCGACCTCGCGGCCGAGCGTCTCGTCGACGGCGCGGTGCACGGTGGCCATGCCGCCGCGGCCGAGCAGCCCGCTGATGCGGTAGCGACCGCCGAGCAGGGCTCCGGCGAGGCCGTCGGTCCGTTCTCCGGGCATGGGGCCACCTCTCGTCACGGGCTCCCAGACTAGCCGGGGCTCCCGTGGAGCCGCCGTGCGCGCCGGTCGGCGCACGGGTCGGGGCGGTCGGATCGGACCCGGCGACGCGCAGCGGACACCGGCCCGCGGATCCGCGTCGCCGCGGGCGTCCGCCCAGGGTGCGCGAGGTAGCCTCTCCCACCATGGACGGCGTCTTCCTCTACATCCTCGGGGTGCTCATCATCGTGGTCGGCGTCGCCGTGTCCATCGGCCTCCACGAGGTCGGGCACCTGGTGCCCGCGAAGGCCTTCGGCGTCCGCGTCACGCAGTACATGATCGGCTTCGGCCCCACGATCTTCAGCCGCCGCAAGGGCGAGACCGAGTACGGCGTGAAGGCCATCCCGCTGGGCGGCTACATCTCCATGATCGGGATGTTCCCGCCGCAGAGCTCGCGCGCCGGCGAGAGCAGCACGGGGATCGCGCAGCTCGTCGGCTCGGACTCCCGCCGCGACGGCCACGCGGAGCCGGGCGCCGACGGCGGCTCCCCGCCCGCCGACGACCGCGCGGGCCGCGGCTTCTTCGACCTCCTCGTGCAGGACGCCCGCCAGGCCAGCGCCGAGGGCGTCGGCGACGACGAGGACCGCGCCTTCTACAAGCTGCCGGTGCTCAAGCGCATGGTCATCATGCTGGGCGGCCCGGCGATGAACTTCCTCCTGGCGATCGTGCTGTTCGCGATCGTGCTCTGCGGCTTCGGCGTCACGACGCCCACCACCACCGTCGGCCAGGTGAACGCGTGCATCGTGCCCGCCGGATCCACCGCGTCGGCCGACGCCGCCACCTGCCCCGCCGGCGCTCCCGAGGCCCCGGGTGCCGCGGCCGGCCTCCAGCCCGGCGACACGATCGTCAGCATCGACGGCTCGCCGGTCACCGCGTGGGACCAGGTCACGAGCACGGTCCAGGCGTCCGCCGGCAAGGAGCTCGACGTCGTCGTGGAGCGCGGCGGCGCGCGGCAGACGCTCGCCATCACGCCCGTCCTCTCGGAGCAGGCCGTCCCCGGATCCCGCGGCGCCCCCGAGGTCGACGAGCAGGGGAACCCGGTCACGCGCGAGGTCGGCCTCATCGGCTTCAGCTCGACGCAGGCCGTCCAGCAGCAGCCGCTCTCCGCCGCCTTCACCACCACGGGCGAGAACATGGCCGCGGTCGGGAACCTCATCCTCCACCTGCCGCAGCGCCTGGTCGACGTCGGCCGGGCCGCGTTCGGCGGCGGGGAGCGCGACCCGAACGGCCCCATGAGCGTCGTCGGCGTCGGCCGCGTGGCCGGCGAGATCGCGAGCCTCGACGAGACGCCCGTCGCATCCCGCGCGTCCGCGATGATCGGCCTCGTGGCGTCGCTCAACGTGGCGCTCGGCATGATCAACCTGCTCCCGCTCCTGCCGCTCGACGGCGGGCACGTGCTCGGCGCGATCGTGGAGGGCGTCCGCCGCTTCCTCGCCAAGGCGTTCGGCCGGCGCGACCCGGGGCCGGTCGACGTCGCGAAGCTCATGCCGCTGACGTTCGTGGTCGTGATCGTGTTCGGCGCCATGAGCGCGCTGCTGATCTTCGCCGACCTGGTGAACCCCGTACGCCTGACCTGATCGGGGGCGGGCGGGCGGCCGGCGCCCCCGCCGCACCAGGCGCGCAGGAATCGGACGTAGGCTCTTCCCCGTGCCAGCAGTCAATCTCGGAATGCCGAAGGTCCCTGAGGTCCTCGCGCCCCGCCGCAAGACCCGTCAGATCAGCGTCGGCAAGGTTAAGGTGGGCGGTAACGCCCAGGTCAGCGTCCAGTCGATGACGACCACGCAGACGACCAACATCAACGCCACGCTCCAGCAGATCGCCTAGCTCACGGCGACCGGATGCGACA
>Ga0265798_10002703_pt1 | contig 25806 bp, 27 predicted proteins | sample P3T30metagenome_FD_192430 | JGI IMG/M metagenome (GOLD analysis project Ga0265798, IMG submission 192430) | Plant litter microbial communities from East Loma Ridge, Irvine, California - P3 T30 | ecosystem: Environmental > Terrestrial > Plant litter > Unclassified | place: USA: California...
CGGCTGTGGACTGATCCAGGTGCCGCGTTTTCGGCTGGAGGAGCATCTGCAGGCGGGACGCCTGGTGCAGGTGCTGGCCGACTGGCCCTGCCCCGACTTGCCGGTGTGCGCGCTCTACCCGTTTCACCACCAGATCTCGCCCCGGGTGCGCGTCTTTGTCGACTGGGCGAGCAGCTTGTACGCCGAGCGCTTCGGCAGGGTTTAGAGCGCGACCTCGAGGTGGGCTTGCACCCACGCTTTCGCATCGTCGCTGCTGTCGAAATGCAGCGTCGCGATCGCGGTTTTATCGGGCGCCAGGAAGGTGGCGTACACCTTGCGGCTATCCGCGCCGCCGGAGCTGAGCAGGTCGGATTGCGGGGCCAGTTCCACGGTAGCTACCAGGTCGAGATTGAGCAGCACCGTCTTGGGGCTGCTCTCTTTATCGATGCGGACGAATCGGCTCATGGCGCTCTCCTTAGTTACCTGCCACGACCATCTTCTCGATCAGGATCGAGCCGGTGGTTTTGTTGCCGCGCACCAGAGTATCGTTGCCGACGGCGACGATTTGCTGGAACATTTCACGCATATTTCCGGCGATGGTGATTTCTTCGACCGGGTATTGAATGACACCGTTCTCGACCCAGTAGCCCGACGCGCCACGCGAATAGTCGCCGGTGACGTAGTTGACGCCCTGCCCCATCAGCTCGGTGACCAAGAGGCCGGTGCCGAGTTTGCGCAGCATGCCTTCGAAATCATCGCTGCGGCGGGTGCCGGTCGAGATGATCTCGAGGTTGTGCGATCCGCCGGCATTGCCGGTGGTCTGCATGCCCAGCTTGCGCGCCGAGTACGAGGACAGGAAGTAACCCTGCAGGACGCCATCCTTGATGACCTTGCGGCGCACGGTCTTGACGCCTTCGTCATCGAACGGAGCCGAGCCGACCGCGCCCACCAGGTGCGGGTCTTCCACGACCTGGATATGCGACGGGAATACCTGCTTGCCCAGGGTGTCGAGCAGGAAGGTCGATTTGCGGTACAGCGCGCCGCCCGACACGGCTTGCACGAAGGCGCCGAGCAGGCCGGCAGCCAGCGGCGCCTCGAACAGCACCGGGCAGGTGCGGGTATTGAGCTTGCGCGCGTTCAGACGGGCCAGCGCGCGTTCGGCGGCGTAGCGGCCAACTTTTTCTGGTTTGGCCAGGTCTTTAGGATTGCGCGACGAGGTGTACCAGTCGTCGCGCTGCATCCCGTTGCCCTTGCCGGCGATCGGCGCCACCGACATGGTGTGGCGCGAGAACGGATAGCCGCCGATGAAGCCGCGCGAATTGGCGCTGACGAAATGCGACTGCTGCACGTAGACGCTGGCGCCCTCGCTATTGGTGATGCGCTTGTCGACCTCGAACGCGGCGTTTTCGCAGCGCTTGGCCAGTTCGACCGCTTCTTCGGTGGAGACCTGCCACGGGTAGAACAGGCGCAGGTCGCGCGGATTGGTTTCGATCAGGTCGGCATCGGGCAGCCCGGCGCAATCGTCCTCTGCAGTGAAGCGGGCGATATTCGCGGCCGCTTCCACCGTCGCCTTGAGCGAGCCGGTCGAGAAATCGGACGTGCTGGCGTTGCCGCGACGCTGGCCCACGTAGACCGTGACGCCCAGGCCCTTGTCCTTGTTCTGCTCGATTGTCTCGATATTACCTTTACGTACGGAAACCGACAGACCGCTGCCCTCGCTGATCTCGACCGAGGCATCGGTGCCGCCCTGTTCGCGGGCGAATGCCAGCACGTCGCGCGCCAGCTGTCTCAGCTGATCCTGGGTGTGGGTAAAAGCGGTGTCGTTCATAGGTGTTTTTCGTGGCCGGCCCTAAAACAGTTATCATAGCAGCCGTTTACTGTTTTCACTGAGCGGCCCAGCGCCAATCAAATCCATTCATATCATGCCTAATCCAAATCGCGGCTCCGTCGGCTTCCAGTCGAACGAATTCGAACCAGAATACGACCGCCCCTCCAAGTCGGAACTCAAGCGCCAGTCGAACGACTTGCAAAAGCTCGGCGAACAGCTCGTCGATGCCCCGCGCGACCGCGTCAAACGCGTCGAGATGCCCGAGGACGTGCGCGATGCCATCCTGACATGTCAGGAAATTAGCAACCACGAAGGCCGCCGCCGCGCCCTGCAATTCGTGGGCAAGAAGATGCGCACCCTGGACGAGGAAGAAGTCGCCATCATCCAGCGCACCATCGACAGCTGGAAAGGCGCCTCGAAAGCCGAGACGGCCGCCCTGCACGCGCTCGAGCGCCGCCGCGACAAGCTGCTCAGCGACGACACCGCGCTGACCACCCTGCTCGAAGAAGCGCCGGAACTCGACGTCCAGCACCTGCGCACCCTGATCCGCAATGCGCGCAAGGAAGTGGCTGAATCGAAGCCGCCGAAGGCCTATCGCGAAATCTTCCAGATCCTCAAGGACCTGAACAAGAAGAAGAAAGCCGACGCTGCTGCCGCCGACGAAGAAGCCAATGATGACGAGTCCGACGATCAATAATCAGGACGCTGAGCAGGAAGCTGAGCTGGTCATCGGCCTGGTGTCGGTCTCTGACCGCGCCAGTGGTGGCGTCTACGAGGACCAGGGCATCCCGGCGCTGAACGCGTGGCTGGCGAGCGCCATCAGCACACCATATCGTATCGAAACCCGTTTGATCCCCGACGACCGCGCCGCCATCGAAGCCACGCTCATCGAGCTGGTGGACGACGCGCGCTGCCACCTGGTGCTGACCACCGGCGGCACCGGTCCGGCGCGGCGCGACGTCACGCCCGAGGCGACGCTCGCGGTCGCCACCAAGGAGATGCCGGGCTTCGGCGAGCAGATGCGCCAGATCAGCCTGCGCTTCGTGCCGACTGCGATCCTGTCGCGCCAGACCGCCGTGATCCGCGAGGCTGCCGATCATGCAGCCCTGATCATGAACCTGCCGGGCCAGCCGAAGTCGATCAAGGAAACGCTCGAAGGCCTCAAGGACGACGCCGGCAACACGGTCGTCGGCGGCATCTTCGCAGCCGTCCCCTACTGCATCGACCTGATTGGCGGCCCGTATATGGAAACCGATCCGGCGGTGAGCAAGACCTTCCGCCCCAAGTCGGCATTGCGCCCGCCTGTCGCCTAAATCACAAGGACACCATGAGCCAGCTGCTGGAAAACATCGAGATCGACACCGCGCCCAATCCGACCATCGCCGTCATCTGGCTGCACGGCCTGGGCGCCGACGGCAACGACTTCGTGCCGATCGTACGTGAACTCAATCTGGAGGGCCTGCCGGCCATTCGTTTCGTGTTCCCGCATGCGAACACGATGCCGGTCACGATCAATGGCGGCTATGTGATGCGCTCGTGGTACGACATTGTCGCCACCGACCTGGTGCGGCGCGAGGACGAAGCCGGCCTGCGCGCTTCGCAACTGCAGGTCGAAGCGCTGATCGCACGTGAAAAAGAACGCGGCATCCCGGCCTCGCGCATCATCCTGGCCGGCTTCTCGCAAGGCTGCGCGATGACGCTGCAAACCGGGCTGCGCCACCCGGAGCAACTGGCCGGCATGATGTGCCTGTCGGGCTACCTGCCACTGGCGAGCCTCGCCGGCGCCGAGCGCCACGAAGCCAGCCTGGGTACGCCGATCTTCATGGCGCATGGCGTGCAGGATCCGGTGGTGCCATTTGCACGCGCTGAAGACTCGCGCAAGGTGCTCGAGTCGCTCGGTTATCAGGTCGAGTGGCATGCGTATCAGATGCAGCACACGCTGTGCCTGGAAGAGGTGCAGGATATTGCGAAGTGGATTCGCAAGGTTGTGGCTTAACCTCCTAATACCGGCGTCATCATGTAGGGTTGGCGGCTATGCCGCCAACCCTACGCCAGCGCAGCGTCTACAGCTTCACCTAGCCGCGACACAATCTCCGACAAATCCGCAGCCGTCGCAATGAACGGCGGTGCGATCAGCACATGATCCCCATGCTGCCCGTCGATGGTCCCGCCCATCGGATACACCAGCAACCCGCGCGCCATCGCCTCGCCCTTGATCGCCGCATGCACCTTGCGCTCCGGCGCGAACGGTTCCTTGGTCGAGCGGTCCTTCACGAACTCCAGCGCCAGCAATAAGCCGCGCCCGCGGATATCGCCCACATGCTCGTGCGTGCCAAACACATCGCCCAGCATGCGCCGCAGCGACGCGCCACGGCTGCGCACCCGCCCCAATAAATCGTCGCGCTCGATCACCTGCTGCACCGCCAGCGCCGCTGCCGCCGCGACCGGATGCCCGATATACGTGTGCCCGTGCTGGAACATGCCGCTGCGGCTGCGCAGGCAATCGACGATGGCCCCGTGCGCCAGCACCGCGCCGATCGGCTGGTAGCCGGCCGCCAGGCCCTTGGCCACCGCCACGATGTCGGGCGCCACGCCATCCTGCTCGATCGCGTACATGCTGCCGGTGCGGCCCATGCCGCACATGACTTCGTCGGCGATGAACAGGATGCGGTGTCGGTCGCAGATCTCGCGCACGCCCTTGAAGTAGCCCGGCGTGGGTGGGATCGCGCCACCGGTCGCCCCCACCACCGGCTCGGCGATGAAGGCGATGATGTTCTCGGGCCCTTCCTTGAGGATGGTGGTTTCGAGCTCATCGAGCAGGCCGGCGGTGTAGTCGTCGACGCTCTGGTGCGCGGCGCGGCCGCGGTACTCGTAGCAGGCCGATACCCGCAGTGCATCTTTCAGCAGCGGCGCAAAGGCGCGCCGGCGCCACTCGTTGCCGCCCACCCCGAGCACGCCGAGCGTATTGCCGTGATAGCTCTGGCGCCGCGCCAAAAAACGCGTGCGCTGCGGCTCGCCCATCTCGACCCAGTACTGGCGCGCCAGCTTCAGTGCGGTCTCCATCGCCTCGGAGCCGCCCGAGACGAAGTACACCCCACCCATCCCGGGCGGCCCGCCATCGATCAGGCGCGCGGCCAGCTGCTCGGCCACGTCGGTGGTGAAAAAGGCGGTATGGGCGTAGGCGCAGCGGTCGATCTGGCGGTGCATGGCGGCGATCACGTCCGGGTGGCCATGACCCAGCGAGGATACGGCGGCGCCGCTGCTGGCGTCGATATACGCCTTGCCGCTGCTGTCGCGCAGGATGATGCCTTCGCCGCCGGCCGCCAGCGGCGGCGTGTGGCGCAGATTGCGGTGGATGATGTGGCTCATGAAAGGCTTGCCTCCGGTAGGATCGACACTTGACCATAAGCGCGCCGACACCGGCTTCCTTTGATTTTTAGCGCAGCCCATGCGAATATTTTCGCGGGATCACTATTGGTACAACACATGAGCGAACGCCTCGGCCCTATCCCGGATCACGCAATGACACCCGCCCAGCGCGCCGCCGCCCAGGAAATCATCGACGGCCCGCGCGGCGCCGTCTACGGTCCCTTCGTCCCGCTGCTGCGCAGTCCCGAGCTGATGGCGCATGCGCAGCGCATGGGCGAGTACCTGCGTTATCGCAGCGCGATCGGTTCCCGGCTGTCGGAGCTGGCGATCCTGGTCACGGCGCGCCACTGGGACCAGCAGGTCGAGTGGGCGATCCATGCGCCGATCGCGGCGCAAGTCGGCATCCCGTCGACCGTGATCGCGGCCATCGCGGCGCGCCAGCGGCCGGGAGACATGCTGGTCGATGAGGCGGTGGTGCATGACTTCTGCATCCAGCTGCATGAAAAGAAGGCGGTGTCGGACCGGGTGTACGCCGATGCGCTCGCGCTGTTCGGCGAGCAGGGCGTGGTTGACCTGATGGGGATTAACGGCTACTACACCTTGCTGGCGATGGTGATGAACACCGCGCAGACGAGCGTGCCGGAAGAAGGCGCCTGGCGCATGCCGGATTAGAACGGCAAGATGTGCCGCGGTAAGGGTGTGTGGGGTGGGCGGATTTTCCGCCCACGCGTTCAATCAGGGCATGCGATGCCGCGCTGCTTGCTCTGGTTGGACGCGTGGACGGCATAGCCGTCCACCCCACATATCTCCCCTACTTATCCGCGTAGCGGGTCCAGCATGGCCCGCTCTGGCGACTTATTTCGGGAAGGCCACCACGTCGGCCTGCTGCTCGCCCAGCCCCGCGATCCCCAGGCGCAGCTGGTCGCCCTTCTTGAGGAAGCGCTGCGGCGCGCGGCCCATGCCCACGCCCGGCGGGGTGCCGGTGGTGATGATGTCGCCCGGCTCGAGCGTCATGAAGCGCGATACGTAGCTGACGATCTGCGCCACCGTGAAGATCATGCTGCCCGTATTCCCGCTCTGCATGCGCTTGCCGTTCAGTTCCAGGTACAGGTCAAGGTCTTGCACGTCATAGATCTCGTCGCGCGTGACCAGGAACGGGCCGACCGGACCGAAGGTGTCGCAACCCTTGCCCTTGTCCCACTGCGAACCCATCTCGAACTGGAAGGCGCGTTCGGACACGTCGTTGACGACGCAGTAACCGGCCACGTATTTCAACGCGTCGTCTTCCGACACGTACTGCGCGCGCGTGCCGATGATCACGCCCAGCTCCACTTCCCAGTCGGTCTTCTTCGCGCCTTTCGGCAGCTGGATCGGATCGTCCGGGCCGTTCAGCGAGCTGATGGCCTTGGTGAAGAACACCGGCTCGCTCGGCACGGTGGACTTGGTTTCGGCCACGTGGTCGGCGTAGTTCATGCCGATGCCGATGAATTTGCCGACGCCCTTGACCGGCACGCCCAGGCGCGGATTGCCGCGCACCAGCGGCAGGGTTTTCTGGTCGATCTTCGCCAGCTTGCGCAGCGCCTTGTCGCCTAGTACCGACGCGTCGATGTCGTCGATGATGCCGGACAGGTCGCGCAGGCGGCCCTCTTCGTCGAACAGGCCCGGTTTCTCTTTGCCCGGGCGGCCATAGCGCACCAATCTCATGATTCTTTCCTCGTCATGCTCGCGGATCGCGATAAGCCGGGAATGATACCAAGGATCGGCTTATTGGCTCAGTAGATAGGCGCTGATATCGATCGCATCGCGCTCGCTCACGCCCATCGCCGGCATCGCATTGCCCGGGTCGATCGCCTGCGGGTCCATGATCCAGCGCACCAGGTTGTCCTGGGTGTTGGGCACCTTGCCGGCGATGTAGCGGCGGTCGGCCATGTCTTCGAGCGGGCGGCCGACATAGACTTTCGAGCCGGCCAGGCCCGGCACGATGTGGCAGGAATGGCAGGCATGCTGGGTCAGCGCGATCCTGCCACGTTCCGGGTCGCCCTGGATGCCGGGGGCCGGGCGGGTCTGGCCGCAGGCGGCCAGCAGCGCGGCCAGCGCCGCGACGGTCACGATGCGTGCGCCGTTCATGAGTCTTCTCCTTCGGTCGCGGTCTGCGCGGCGTGCTGCGCCTGTTCGGTCACCCCCTGCTGGGTGGTCATGCGCCGGTAGTCGGCCGGGGTCATGGTCGGCATCGCGGCGACGAACGCCACCACGGCCCAGATATCGCTGTCGCTCAGATGGTATTCCCAGGCCGGCATGCCGCTCATCTTGATGCCGTTGCGGGTGATCCAGTACAGCTCACGGGTTTCCCAATTGACGTCGGCGTCGGCCAGCGGGCCCGGCATCGGCTGCATGCTCATGCCCTGCGACTGGGGGGCGACGCCCGGCGCGCCGTGGCATTGCACGCAGTTGGCGCGGTAAACCGCGGCGCCGCGCAGCAGCTGTGCCGGGGCGCCCAGCGCCGGCACCTGGATATCCTCGGCGTGGTTCTGGATCGAGTACTGCAAGCCTTCCTCGAACACGGTGTAGATCAGCGGGTAGTGCTGTTCGTTGGCGGCGATGTTATACAAGCCGGCACGAAACACGATCAGGCCGATGATGGCCGCGATCGTACCCGCCCCCAGCAGGGTCAGGACCACGGTCTTGACGATAAGTCGTGCGCGATTGGATAGCATAACCTAGGGTGTCCAGTTGAAAAAATGACATCTAATTTCTTGTATTATAAAAGCCACAGCTTTTTCACGAAAAATCAACCGTGCGCATGAATATCTGTCAATACGATCGCCGGCACCGTGTGCTGCGCGCCGGCGCCGTGCTGCTGTGCGCGCTGCTGGCGAGCGCCTGCGGCAGCGAGAAACCGCCCAGCCGCGTCGAAGGAGGCGATCCGGAACGCGGCCGCCTGCTGACCCAGCAATACCAGTGCGCGGCCTGCCATTTCATCCCCGAGGTGCAGGGCACGGGCGGCAAGGCCGGTCCGTCGCTCGAATACATGGGCCGCCTGAGCTATATCGCCGGCGGTATCCCGAACCAACCCGAGAACATGATCCGCTTCCTGCAGAACCCTCCCGCAGTCAAGCCCGGCACACTGATGCCGGCGCTGGGCATTTCCGAAGACGAGGCGCGCCATATGGCGGCCTTCATGTACACCCTGCGATGAACGAGCTGCAATCCGTCCTCCATCCGGCCGGCGCCGACGCCGCCATCATCCACCAGTTCACCTGGGTGCTGTTCGTCGGCGCCACGCTGATCTTCATATTTGTCATGGGCTTGCTGGCACTGGGCATGCGGCGCGCGGCGCGGCCGATCCGGCCCGGCATCTGGATTTTCGGCGCCGGCATCGCCTTCCCGGTGGTCGTGCTCACCGCCCTGCTCACCTGGAGCACCTGGCGCAGCGCGCAACTGGCGCCGCAGACCTCGCACGGCGCGATGAGCATCTCGGTCACCGGCAAGATGTGGTGGTGGGAAGTGCGCTACCGCGACCCGGCGACCAACCGCGAGATCATCAGCGCCAACGAAATCCACATCCCGGTCGGCGAATCGGTGTACCTGGGCTTGACCGCCTCGGACGTGATCCACAGCCTGTGGGTGCCGTCGTTGGCGGGCAAGCGCGACATGATCCCGGGCCGCGTGACCGGCCTGACCCTGCGCGCCGACAAGCCCGGCGTGTACCGCGGCCAGTGCGCCGAATACTGCGGCGAACAGCATGCGCGCATGGCCTTCCATGTGATCGCGCTGCCGCGCGCCGAGTTCGACGCCTGGCTGGCGCGCCAGGCCGGCCCCGCCCTGCCGGCCGACACCACGGTGCTGCAGCAAGGCCGCGACGCCTTTTTGGCGCAGCAATGCCAGGCCTGCCACACCATCCGCGGCGTGACCGACGTCGCACCGTTCTCGCAAGAGAACCGGATCGCCGACACCTCGCGCCTCGGCCCCGACCTGACCCACGTCGGCAGCCGGCGCGAGATCGCCGCCGGCACCCTGCGCAACCACAAGGGCACGCTGGCCGGCTGGATCGCCGACCCGCAAGCCATCAAGCCCGGCGTGTTCATGCCGCCCTCCCCGGACCTGGACGGCGAAAGCCTGCGCGCACTGGCCACTTACCTTGAGCACCTGAAATGACGACGCGCGACGACGCAACCCTGCCCAGCCCCCTGCCACGCCCGCCCCTTGAACTGACGCGCCTGGAAGAAGTCTGGGAAACCCCACGCGGCTGGCGCTTTTTCAGCTCGGTCAACAACACCAATATCGGCCTGCTGTACATCGGCACCGCGATCCTGTTCTTCATCCTGGCCGGCATCCTGGCCCTGATCATGCGGGTGCAATTGGCGGTGCCGGACAACGACCTGGTGGCCGCCAGCACCTACAACCAGATCTTCACGATGCATGGCACCGTGATGATGTTCCTGTTCGCGATCCCGATCGTCGAGGCGATCGCGGTCTATCTGCTGCCGAACATGCTCGGTGCGCGCGATCTACCCTTCCCGCGTTTGTCGGCCTACGCCTTCTGGTGCTACGCTTTCGGCGGCCTGGCCTTCTTCTGCACGCTGTTCTGGGGCCTGGCGCCGGACGGCGGCTGGTTCATGTATCCGCCGCTGACCGGGATGAAGTATTCGCCCGGCCTGAACGCCGACTTCTGGCTGCTGGGGATCGGCTTCATCGAGATCTCGGCGATCGCCGGTGCGATCGAGCTGATCGTCGGCATCCTGTTCACCCGCGCGCCGGGCATGACCCTGCGCCGCATGCCGGTGTATGCCTGGGCCATGCTGGTGGTGGGCGTAATGATCGTGATCGCCTTCCCGGCGGTGATCGCTGGCACGGCATTGCTCGAGCTTGAGCGGGCGCTCAATATGCCGATCTTCGACCCTGAGCGCGGCGGCGATCCGATCATCTGGCAGCACCTGTTCTGGTTCTTCGGCCACCCCGAGGTGTACATCATCTTCCTGCCGGCGGCCGGCATGATCTCGACCATGATCCCGACCATCGCCCAGAACCGCCTGGTGGGACGGCGCGTGATCGTGGTCGCGCTGGTCGGCGTGGGCATCTTCAGCTTCGGCCTGTGGGCGCACCATATGTTCACGGCAGGCCTGGGCGTGCTGGAGATGAGCCTGATCTCGGCGGCCAGCATGGCGGTCGCGATCCCGACCGGCATCCAGGTATTCGGCTGGATCGCCACGCTGTGGAGCGGCCGCATCAAGATGAATGCGCCGACGCTGTTCATGCTCGGCTTCATGTTCATCTTCGTGCTGGGCGGCCTGACCGGCGTGATGGTGGCCGTGATCCCGTTCGACTGGCAGGTGCACGACACCTATTTCATCGTGGCCCACCTGCACTACGTGCTCATTGGCGGCATGGTGTTCCCGGTGTTCGCGGCGATTTACTACTGGCTGCCGCTCATTAACGGCAACCAGATGTCCGAGCGCTGGTCGAAGTGGATCTTTGCGCTGCTGTTCGGCGGCTTCAATATCAGCTTCTTCCCGATGCACTTCACGGGGCTGTACGGCATGCCGCGCCGCGTGTACACCTACTCGCACGAGATGGGCTGGGATTGGCTGAACATGGTGTCGACGATCGGCTCCTTCCTGTTCGCGCTTGGCATCCTGGGCATGATCGTCGACGCCACGCGCGCCCTGCGCCGGCCAACCAAAGAGGTGGGCAATCCGTGGAATGCGGCCACGCTCGAGTGGCTGCCGTCCGAAGACTACGGCAACCGCAGCATTCCGCGCATCACCTCCGAGGATCCGCTGTGGGACCAGCCGACGCTGTCGCAAGAAGTGGCCGACGCGCGCCACTACCTGCCCGACACCGTCACCGGCCGCCGCGAGACCATCGCCACCAGCCCGATCGGCGCGCGGCCAAGCTACCTGATGATCCTGCCCGGCGATAGCTGGCTGACCGTGCTGGGCGCCTTCGGCACCGCCGGCTTCTTCCTGCTCTTGACGGTCAAGGCGATGGTGCTGGCCACGATCTGCGGCGTCATCGCGATCGGTTCGATCATCGCCTGGCTGTGGGGCTCGGACCGCTCGGTGCAGATGCGCGACGCGTATATCGGCGGCGGCATCACGCTGCCAATCGGCGCGCGCGGCCCGGCCTCGCACTCGTGGTGGGGGACCTTCATCATGCTGATCGTGATCTACCTGATCTTCGGCTCGTTCGCCTACGTCTATATCCACACCTCGATGCGCCTAGAGATCTGCCCACCGCCGGGCGCCTCGCTGCCGGACGGGATGTGGACGCTGCTGTCGGCGGCCCTGCTGCTGGGCGGGTCGGCCCTGGTGTGGCTGAGCGACCGCGTCAAGCAGCCGCTCACCCCTTGGCTGCTGCTCATCGCGCTGGTGGCCACCACGGCCGCTTTCGGTGTCGACGTGCACAGCTGGCGCCTGGTGCACCTGGACGGCACCAAGGATGCGTGGAGCGCGTCGATCTCGATCCTGCTCGGCTTCCAGGGCGTGATGCTGTTCGTGCTGCTGCTGGCCGGCCCCTACCTGTGCCTGCGCGCCTGGCGCGGCATGATCACGCCGCAGAACCGCGCCACGCGTGACAATATCGCGCTGATCTGGCATTACGTGACGCTGCAAGGCCTCACCGGCATGCTGGTGATCCGCGGACTCCTGCTGGTGATGGATTGACCATGAGCGACCATTTCTTCCGGCGCGCCACGCGCGCCTCGCTGCCCTTCCTGATCTGGGCCGCGCATTTCGCCTTCGCCTATATCGTGGCTGCGGCCCAGTGCACGCCCGGCGCCTGGCGGCCCGAGGGACCGAATCCCTGGCTGCTGGGCGGCGTGACGGTACTGGCGCTGATCGCCTGCGCCTGGGCCGGTGCGATCGCGGCCAAGCGCCTGCGCCAGGGCTCGACCAAATTCATGGACTATGTGGGCGCGGCCAGCGCGCTGCTGGCCTTCGTGGCGATTAGCTGGACCGGGATTCCAATGCTGCTGGTGCGCGGCTGCGCCTGATTCAACAGCTGGGGTCACATCTGACATTTGGACACGGCCTCAGTAATGGTCGTTGTCAGTTTGCTTTTTATTACTGGTCTATCTGCTTGCTTACGGCTGAGATCGTGTCCGAATGTCAGATGTGACCCCGGCTGTTGGATGTGACCCCGGCTGTTGATGTGGCTGTCAGCCGCGGTCCGGCGCCACGCGCCAGATCACGTTGCCGACATCGTCGGCCACCAGCACCGCGCCCTTCTTGTCGACCGCGACGCCGACCGGGCGTCCATGGGCCTCGCCGTCCTGGTTGACGAAGCCGGTCAGCAGGTCGATCGGCTTCCCGGCCGGCATGCCGTTCTTGAACGGCACGAACACCACGTTGTAGCCCGAGCGCGGCTTGCGGTTCCAGGAACCGTGGTTGCCGATGATGGCGCCGTGCCTGTATTGCGCCGGCAGCAGCGAGCCCTCATAGAACGCCAGGCCCAGCGCCGCCACGTGGGCTCCCAGCGCGTAATCCGGCACGATCGCCTTGGCTACCAGGTCGGGGCGCGGCGGCTTGACGCGCGCGTCGACGTTCTGGCCGAAGTAGCTGTACGGCCAGCCATAGAAGCCGCCGTCTTTCACCGACGTGAGGTAGTCGGGCACCAGGTCGCTGCCGATCAGGTCGCGCTCGTTCACCACCGTCCACAGGGCGCCGGTGTCGGGATTCCAGGCCATGCCGTTCGGATTGCGCAGCCCCGAAGCGAATACCCGCGATTTGCCGCTGGCGATATCGATCTCCAGGATCGCGGCGCGGTCCTTTTCGTTCTCGATGCCGTTCTCGGCGACGTTGCTGTTCGAGCCAGTGGTCGCATACAGCTTGCTGCCGTCCTTGCTGGCGATGATGTTCTTGGTCCAGTGGTGGTTCAGCGGCCCGCCCGGCAGCGGCGCCACCGGCTGCGGCGCGTCGAGGATCTCGGTCGCGCCTTCCTGGTACGCGAAGCGCACCACCCCATCGGTATTGGCCACGTACAGCGTGCCGCCCACCAGCGCCATGCCGAACGGCGAATTCAGGTTCTTCAGGAACACGTGCTTGAGTTCCGCCACGCCGTCGCCGTCGGCGTCGCGCAACAGCGAGATGCGGTTCGCGCTCGGCACGCCGGCGCCGGCGCGCGCCATCACCTTGCTCTGCACCCAGTTGCGGATGCCGCCTCGCTCGGGGCGCTCGGGCGCATTCGACTCGGCCACCAGCACGTCGCCATTGGGCAGCACATAGAGCCAGCGCGGATGGTCCAGCGCCACGGCGAAGGCATTGACTTCCAGTCCGGCCGCCGCGACCGGCATCGTGCCCGACGGCCAGCCCTTCGCCGGCGCGATGTGCACCGTCGGGATCAGCGTGGTATTGGGTTCCTTGAGCGTCGGCTGCGGGCCGACGTCGGCGCCCTGCGGCAGCGTCGATTTGTCGCCGCAGGCGGCCAGCAGGAGAATTGTGGCGCCGGCGCACAGGCGCCCAAGATGATATTGCATGATGCTCCCCACGGATAAGGTGGGGAGAGTGTATCTGACAACAGGCCGCGCACCGTACTTTACGGCTTGAATGCGTCAGCCGCAGGCGCCTTGCGCTGGCGCGCGAACTTCCACAAGCCGGGCAACTGGATCAGCACCAGCAGCGCGAACGCGGCGCGGTAGGCTTCGGGTGGCGCGTGGCCCAGCAGGTCGGTCTTCCACAGCCCGATCACCAGGCCGAAGCCGGCCTGCACCAGGAAGGCGCCGATGAAGATCAACAGGTTCAGGAACGTCGCGGCGCGCCCGGTCAGTTCGCGCGGCATCGACTGCGCAACGATCGCGTACTCGATCCCGGTAACGGTACCCACCAGCGTGAACATCACCGACAGCATTGGGAAGCTGGGCCGGTAGCCGACCACGAAGGCCGCCTGCACCAGTACGAAGAAGGTGATGCCGGCCGCCGCCACCGACAACGGCGGCATGCCGCGCCGCCCGGCCCATTCGGTGATCATGCCGACCGCGATCGCACCGAACACCACCGCCGCCATGCCCAGGTACAGCAGATAGGCCACCGCATCCTCGGGATAATGCGCCACGTCGGACAGCCAGCGCCCGATCCACAAGCCCTGCACGCCGAAGAACACGGCATGCGGGATCAAGACCAGCGAGGCGACCGCGCGAAAGCTCGGCGCCCGCCAGATCTCGCGCAGCGCCTGCAGCAGCGGCCCGCGCGCGGCGGCCGCGCCTTCGGCCTTGGGCGTGAGCAGCGCGATCAAGAGGCCGCTGCAGGCCACCAGTGCGCCCAGCAGGCAAAACAGGCCGCGCCAGTCGGTGTGCTCCAGCAGCGCGCGTACCGGCATGGTGGCGCTGGCCGCGCCCATGCCGCCGACCGCGATCAGGTAGCCATGCACCGACGGCAGGCGGTTCGGCGCGATCCAGGTCGACAGCGCCTTGACCGCCGCCATGAAGCAGCCACCCAGGCCGCAGCCCATCACGGCGCGCGCCACCAGCAAGTCCCAGAAGCCCGAGCCGTTGGCGAACAGCAGCGCGCCGCTGGCTGCGGCCAGCAGCATCGCCGCCTGCACCCGGCGCGGGCCGTAGCGGTCCAGTGCGATCCCGACCGGCAGCTGGACCAGCGCGAAAGCGAAGAAGAAGGCGCTGGTCAGCAGGCCCAATTCACCCGGCGTGAGCGCTAGCGCGCCAACCAGGTGCGAGGCCAGCACCGCGTTCACATTGCGCAGCAGCGACGACAGGTAGTGGCCGAGCGCGAACGGTAAGAAAACATAAAAAAACACCCCGACGCCGGACAGGCGCAGGGGAGCTGGCGGCGCCAGGGCGGCAACGGGCTGCATCGCAGGGCCGTTCACGCCGCGTCAGGTTGGGTTTCGCCCTTCTGGCCATGCGGCACCAGCGGAATCACGCGCCCGCCAGGGCCGCGCAGCGGGCCGCCGCTTTCCATTTCGAAGAAGAAGCGGTCGCGCCCGAAGGCCGGTTTGAGGTGGTCGAGCCAGGTGGCGTCGGCGTCGAACTTGGCGAAGAATGGCCGCCGTACCCATTCGGGATTGCGGGCCTGCAGGAACTGCAGCGCGAACAGCTTCTCGCCGTTGATGGTCACCACGCCGTCGATCACGACCTTGCCGGGGAAGGCGCTCATCGACGGGCCGCGCACGGTGCGCGACAGGCCCGAGACCATCGAATAGGCTTCCTGAAAGATCTCGTGGGCGCGCGCCAGCGGCAGCGCAAAGTAGTCGCGCGGGCCGGTGTCGCGTTCGACGAACATGTAATAGGGAATGGCGCCCAGGCGCACGCCGGTGGTCCACAACTCGGCCCAGCTTTTCGGGTCTTCGTTGATGTGACGGATCAGGGGGCCCTGCATGCGCAGCGTGGCGCCGGTGCCGACGATGCGCTTGACCGCCTGCTGCGCGATCGGCGCGCGTAGTTCGACCGCGTGGTTGTAGTGGCCCATGATGGCCAGGTTCTTGCCGCTCGCGACCACTTTCTCGAACAGGCGCAGCAGATCGTCACTGTCCTTGTCGGACACGAAGCGCTGCGGCCAATACGCCACCGACTTAGTGCCGATGCGGATGTTCTGAATGTGCGCCAATTCGGGCGCCAGCAGCGGCTCGAGGAATTCGGCGAGCGAGCGCGTATTCATGATCATCGGGTCGCCGCCGGTGATCAAGACGTCGGTCACGTCCTGGTGCATGGCGAGATAGGCCACCAGCTCGCTACATTCGCGCGCATCGAACTTCATGTCTTCCATGCCGACGAACTGCGGCCAGCGGAAGCAGAAGGTGCAATAGGCGTGGCAGGTCTGGCCGGCGCTGGGGAAAAACAGGACGGTTTCCTTGTACTTGTGCTGCAGCCCTTTGAGCGGCGCATCGTTCACGCGCGGGACGTTGTGCGTCATCTGGCCGGCCGGGTGCGGATTCATGCGCATGCGAATGGCGTGCACCAGGCGCGCGGTGGCGGCGTCGTCCTTCTTGTACAGCACCAGGTCGCGCAACTGCTCGTATTCCTGGGCAGGCAGCATGTCGCGGTGCGGGAAGGTCAAACGATAGATCGGATCGTCCGGCACGCGCTTCCAGTCGATCAGCTCATCCATCACATAGGCATTGGTGCGAAACGGCAGCACGTGCGACACCACCTGCACCGCTTCCTGCAGCTCGGGCGTGAGCCACTCCCACTGGCGCGCCGTGACGATGGACTGGCGCGTGTACGGCTTGAACTTGGAAGGTACAGGGGGCGACGTGGTCACGGGAATTCTCCAGAGGGTGAAGGCGGGAACGGGCGGCTAGTTGCCGAGAAGAACCCATCTTAGGGAGGCCCAATGCAACGGGAATTGCCATCAATCAACCAGACTGCGTCTGATAGCGAGATTCGGACAAGCCGACGCGTGGTAGGAAAAATAGGAGGCGTCGCTACAACGACGCGGCACTCTCACCGTTGCCGTTGTGCAAGCGCAATTCGGCATGGGCACGGGTGGGTACATTAGTGCGTGCACTTGAGAAATATCCTACAAGCACTTACACGAAAGGAAGTCCCATGAAACTGATCGCCACCGCCGCCGCCCTGTGCCTGGGCCTGGCTTGCGCCCCTGCCCTGGCCAACGAACCGACCGAGAAGGACGCCATCGCGATGGCCGAACGCGGCGCCGCCTTGATCAAGGCCAAGGGCAAGGCCGAGATGATGAAGGCGATTAACGCCAAGGATCCGAGCTTCGTCCAGGGCGCGCTGTATGTCGACCTGCGCGACGTCAAGACCGGTATCGTGCTGGCCCACCCCTACAACCCCTCGATCGTCGGCAAGGACCTGACCGATGTGCCGGATGCGAACGGCAAGAAGTACCGGCGCGAGATCATCGAACTGGCCGCGGCCAAGGGCAAAGGCTGGGTCGATTACCAGTACAAGAATCCGACCACCGGCAAGATCGAGCCGAAGACCACGTATATCTTGCTGGTCGATGATGTAGTGCTGGAAGCCGGGATCTACAAGAAATAACTTGCACCGGGGGGATGCCCATAGGGTAAATGCCCGTGGGGTGGACGGCTCCGCCGTCCACGCGTTCAACTTTCAGTCGCGCTGTGGAGATGCCTGCGCTGGCTGGACGCGTGGGCGGCAGAGCCGCCCACCCCACGCACGTCCCCACCCCACCCCACCTACTCATCCATCTTCATCACCTGGCCCAACTCGGAGTAACCCCATGCTCAACAAACTGCGGATCGGCCAGAAACTGCTGCTGGCCCCGGGACTTGTCCTAGTCCTGCTGACCCTGCTCTCGGCGGCCGCCTATTACGGCATGGTGCGCCAGAATACCTCGCTCGAAAACATGGTGCAGGTACGCGCCGCGCGCCTGCAGGCGGTGGCTGACATTGCCGGCGAGGCGCGCTTCGCCCACGCCAACGCCTATCAATTTTTGGCCTGGGTCAACGGCAGCTTCGCCCAGAACCGGCTCAGCGCCCTCACCGCCGACATCCAGAAACGCCACGGCGCCATCGGCGACAAGCTCGGCAAGTTCGCACAAGGCGCCGAAGCGGCCGAGCGGGCGCCGATCGAAGCGTCCCAGGCGGCGCTGGCGCGCTACCGCAAGGCGATCGGCGAGACCATCGAGATGGCCTCGGTCGACCAGTCGATCGCTACCAACTCGATGCAGAAGGCCGAGCAGCAGTTCGTCGCGCTCGATGCCGAATTCACGCGCCTGGCCCAGGTGGAAAAAACCATGAGCCAGGCCGCCTACGCCGCTGCCAAGGCGGAATTTCGCAGCCTGGTCATCAGCATGGCCGGCCTGGTACTGCTGTCGGTCGGGCTGTCGATGGTGGTGACGATGCTGGTGCGCCGCTCGATGCTGGCCGGGATCAACTCGATCGCGCACACGGTCGGCGAACTGGCCGAAGGCCGGCTCGACGCCCCGCCGCTGCAGGCCAAGGGGCGCGACGAGATCGACGACACCGCGCGCGCGCTGGACCACACCATCGCGCGCCTGAACGCGGCCCTGCACAGCGTGATGAACGCGGTACGCTCGATCGACACGGCGTCGCAGGAAATCGCCAGCGGCAACCTCGATCTGTCGACCCGCACCGAGATGCAGGCCGGCTCGCTCGAGCAGACCGCCAGCACCATGGAGACGCTCACCACCGCGGTCAAGGACAATGCCAGCAATGCGCGCCAGGCGTCCGAGCTGGCGCTGGAGGCGTCGCAGCTGGCGGCGCGCGGCGGCCAGGCGGTGCAGCAGGCGGTGACGACGATGGAATCGATCCAGGCCAGCTCGCGCAAGATCGTCGAGATCATCGGCGTGATCGACGGCATCTCGTTCCAGACCAATATCCTGGCCCTGAACGCGGCGGTGGAAGCAGCGCGCGCCGGCGAGCAAGGGCGCGGCTTCGCGGTCGTGGCGTCCGAGGTGCGCACGCTGGCGCAGCGCTCGGCGGCGGCGGCCAAAGAGATCAAGGGCCTGATCGCCGACTCGGTCAATATCATCGAGCGCGGCAACGCCTCGGTCAGCGAAGCCGGCGCCAGCATGGGCGACATTGTGTCCTCGGTGCGTCAGGTGAGCGACATCATCGGCCGCATCAGTGTGGCCAGCACCGAGCAGGCCGACGGCATCGCCGAGGTCAATCGCGCCGTTGGCCACATGGATGGCATGACCCAGCAGAACGCGGCCCTGGTCGAGCAGGCCGCGGCGGCGGCCGAGAGCCTGCACGAGCAGACCGTCAACCTGTCGCGGGCGGTGGCGATCTTCCGCATCGCACCTGGCGGCGCCGAAGCGCCGATCAGCGAAGTGGAACAGGATGCGCCGGCCGACGACGCGCCAGACGCCGGCTTCCATGGTGTGGGCGAACGGCGCTCGGCCGCCAACGCGATGCGCCCCAAGCCAGTACGCGCCCTGCCCGCGGCCACGCCGGCCACGGCGCGGCGCCGCGCCTGACCTGCGCTAGCGGAAGGGCCGGCTGACGAAACGCGAGCCGGCCAGCCCGAAGCGCCACGGCACCTCGACCGCCTTCGAGATGCCGATGCGCGGGCCGGCCACGACCGCCAGTCCCGGCGCTGCCGCCAGCAGTTCGAACGGCGCCGCTGACAAAGCCAGGCCGTTGTGGGCACGCGTGACGCCTAGCGCCTGACACAGCTTGCCCGGCCCGGAACACAGCAGCCATTCGTCGTCGGCGTCGCGCCGGGTGCGCATCAGATCCTGCCCCGCCACCGGCTCGAGCGCCCGGATCAGCACCCCGGCGCCATGGCCCGCTTCGCGACAGACGAAGTTCAGGCACCAGTGGATGCCATACGAGCGGTAGACATACGCATGTGCGGGCGGCCCGAACATCGCCGCATTGCGTTCGGTCGGGCCGGAATAGGCGTGCGAGGCGGGGTCCTCGCGGTCATAGGCTTCGGTCTCGACGATGCGCCCGCCGACGCCATCGACCAGCACGGTCACCCCGATCAGTTGCCGCGCCACCACCTCGGCCGGCGCCGTGAAATCGATCCCTGCAATTGTAGAAATAGCCATGCGCCGATTCTAGCGCGGCGCCGTTTGTGTCGTCGTTTTGGTGAAATTGACACAAGAAATAGGGGCTAATGACATTGCCTTGGTGCAATATCTAAATGACTCGGGTATAGTGGCACGGTCCTCAGTATTTCCGAGAAGCACATTCTCGCCCCTCCATGAACACCGTCGTCGAGCCCATTTCGCAGAGTGACCAGGTCGATGCCCTGATCAAGTCGATCCGCATTCCGCCACGCCCCAGCCTGCTGGCCGACCTGCAGCGTGAACTGGCGGCAGAAGATCCTTCGCTGGACGCCATTGGCAGGATCGTGGCGAGCGATGTCGGCATGTCTGGCGCCCTCCTTAAACTGGCCAATTCGGCCATCTATGGCGGCCGGCGCAAGGCCAAGTCGATCGAACAGGCCATCCTGTTCCTCGGTATTAACCAGGTGGCCGCGATGATGACCGGCCTGCTTGCGCGCCAGGCGATTCCCACCAATAGCGCGGCCCTGGCCAGCTTCTGGGACATCTCGAACCGCCGCGCGCAGGCGATGGTGTACCTGTCGCGCCGCCTGCGCATGGGCGAGGCCGATGTGGCCCATACCTTCGGCCTGTTCTGCGACACCGGCGTGCCGCTGCTGATGGAGCGTTTCAAGGATTACAACGCCACCTACGGCGAGGCATCGCTGGAAGCCGTGCGGCCTTTTACCGCGCTCGAGGAAGAACGCCACCACACCAGCCATGCGGCGGTCGGCTGCCTGCTGGCGCGCAACTGGGGCCTGTCGGACCACGTGTCATGGGCCATCCTGCACCACCATGACTATGCGGTGATCGACGACGCCTCGACCGCCCCCGCGGTGCGCTCGCTGGTAGCGCTGTCGCTGCTGGCCGAGAACGCGATCTGCCGCTACCAGGGCAACGCCGAATCGAACGAGTGGAACAAGGGCGGCGCCGCCGCCTGCGCCTATCTCGGCGTGTCGGACGAAGAAATCGAGGAGCTGCTGGACGAACTGCTGGAAGCCTTCCACGCGGATTGAAGCGCTTTACTTCTGCCTGACGCAAGCGGATACTGGATTGTAAATACCGCACGCGCAGGAGGAGACATGCAGCGCTACCTGGCCGGATTGCTATCGCTGTTCTTGTGCCTGATGCTGGCGGCTTGCGCCAGCACCGCGCCCCCGCCCTCCCCACCCGTTGAACTGTTTGCCGACGCGCGCTTCGCGCCGCCGTCCGAAGCTGTCGGTGCGCACGACCTGTTCGCACTCAGTCCCGCCATGCGCGCTTACCTGAACAGCGCCGCCTTCAACCAGCGCCTGCGCAGCCGCGGCCTGCGCCATGGCCTGGTCGATGCGCTCTACAGCAAGACCGACCTCAAACTCGAATACGAATCGCGCACCACGCGCACCGCCAGCGAGACCTATGCCGCGCGCAGCGGCAACTGCCTGTCGCTCGTCATCATGACGGCCGCTTTCGCGAAAGAGCTCGGGATGCGGGTGCGCTTCCAGAGCGTCGACGTGGACAGCAGCTGGAGCCGCACGGCGGGGCTGTTCCTGTCGAGCTCCCACATCAATATCGCCCTCGGCCAGCGCCCGGGCGACGTCTTGCGCGGCTACGACCAGGACCGCCTGCTGGTGGTCGACTTCCTGGCGCGCGAGGATGCGGCCAACTTCCGCAGCCGCGACCTGGAAGAAGAAGACATTGTCGCGCTGTACCTGAACAACCGCGCCGCCGAGGCCCTGGTGCAGGGCCGCATCGACGACGCCTACTGGTGGGCGCGCGCGGCAGTGGCGGCGCGGCCCGGGCTGGCGAGCACACTCAATACGCTCGCCGTGGTGTACCAGCGCCATGGCGAAGCGATGCTGGCCGAACGGGTGTATCAAGCGGCGCTGGCCCGCGAGCCCGAAAACCTGGCGGTGCTACGCAACCTGCAGCCGCTCCTGGCGACGCTCGGCCGGCCGGACGAAGCACAGGCGCTGGCGCAGCGCATCGCCGCGATCGAACCGACGCCGCCCTATTACGACTTCGACCGCGGCATGGTGGCGCTCAAGGCCGGCAACTACGACGACGCCATGGCCCATTTCGCGCGTGAAGTGCGGCGCGCGCCGTACAACGACGAGTTCAGATTCTGGCTGGGGATCGCGCATCTCAAGCTGGGGCATCTGGGCGACGCGCGCGAACATATCGCGCTGGCAGTCGATCACAGCACGCGCGGCGACATGCGCGAGGTGTATTCGGCCAAGCTGGCGCATTTGCGCAGGGTGGCGGCGACCGGCACGCGGATCCGCTGAATTGCTCAGCTAATGCAACTTGAAAACTTGGCAGCAAGGTGTTACCTTGGTAGTACCTCATACGGATGAATGACGACCATGGCAACGACTTCACTCAAGCTCCCCGAAGAACTCAAGCAGCGTGCAGTCGATGCGGCCCAGGAACTTGGTATCAGCCCTCATGCTTTCATGGTGGATGCAATCCGCCAGGCAGCCCACGCCGTCGAACAGCGTGCTACTTTCGTCACGCAGGCGCGTGAGGCAAGAAGCGAGATGCTGCAAGATGGGACGGGGCACGCAGCACAGGACGTTCAAGCCTATTTGCGCCAACGCCTCAACGGCAATCAAGCCACAAGACCTGGCAAGAAGCCATGGCGAGAATAAGCTATTCTGGCCGTGCACTTGCTGACCTCGAAAGAATCAGTGACTTTCTCGCGCCGGAAGGCATGGATGAGCAGCTGGAAGCGCTTGATCTCATCGACGAAGCGGTGACAATTCTCGGACGGCACCCGCTGATCGGGCGCCTGGCAGAGCACGATCTGCGAGAGCTCATCATTTCGCATGGAAAGACCGGCTACATCGCCCTTTACAGTTATGAAGCTGAGCAGGATGCCATCCTTGTCCTGGCCATCAGGCACCAGCGTGAAGTCGGCTTCTACGGATGAACGCGTTACTTCAAGAAGCCAGAACAACGCTTGAGCCGGGTCGGGCGTCCCGTTCAGAATAGTAAGTTTTGCAATTGCACAGGTGTTGCTGGGCCCTTACTGGATGTCGTCAATCCTCCCCAGACTGCTACTTTCTGCTCGAAACTCATTGCCATATACGCTGGCGAACTCGAGGGCAGCACGATTGTGCGATAACCATGTGCGGCAAACTGCGGCGCGAACTTGCCTGAGGCCTGGCCGTTGAAACCGACCGTTTCCAGCAACGGGCATAGCGTGCGGAGCCGGTCGAAATCATTGGCGGCGGGATTGCGAATCGCCGAATCGAGACTGCCTTCGCGTTCGCAGGCCTCCAGCACATCCCACAGGCCAACGCCGTGCGCAAGCAAGCGTGGCAAGCGCTCCAAATAAGGCAACGCTGCCAGGTCTTCTCCGACCACACTCGAGATCAAGCGCCAGAACTGATTACGCGGATGGGCATAGTACTGGCCGGCGGCGAGGGATGCGGCGCCGGGAAAGCTGCCCAGCACCAGGATGCGCACACCGCTGTCAATGACGGGACCGAGGCCAGTGAGCAGGGAGGATGGTGTCGTCATCATGGCCTGCATTGTAGCGGCGTCAATCGCACACACGCTGATCGCCGAAGAAAAGCCGACCGCAAGGCACGCGGTCGACTTTGACGGCGAGCCTTACTTGATCCACACCGCGTAATTATTGCCCGACGCCTGCAACGCCCAGCCAGTCCCCGTCGGACTCCAGCTATTCGGCCCGATCTTCATCGCCAGCTGCCGCCCATTGCCGGTGACGATCGCCGCGTACAGTCCCTGCGTAGCCTGCTGGATCGCCACCGCCGACGTCGAGGTGACGCCAGCGGTACGGCGCGCCGCCATCAGCGCGGCGATCGGCGTCTTCAGGTTCCAGTTGTAGATGTGCGGGTAGTACACCGTCGGGATGCCCGGATGGCTCAGCACATACGCGTAGGCCTCCATCACCGAACCGCACGGCACCGACCAGTAGTTCTGGCCATTGCCGCAGCTCTCGGACGGGCCGGTGTCGTGGTTGTCGACGAAGGTCACCGCCATCGCCGGCCACCAGCCAATCGCGCCCTGCGGCTTGTTGGACGAATCCTTCAGGCGCCAGTAGTTGCCGTTGGCGAGGGCGTCGTTGAGCAAGCCCTTGGTGGTGAAATCGAAGGCGCCGCAGCTGTTGCCGGTACCGTTAATCCAGTTCATGATTTCCTGGCGGTGGGCGTCGATATTGTTCAGGTTAAGGTCATTCCACAGCTCGCCCACACAGAATTCGGCGCCGAAGGCATTGGCGTACTGGCCGGCGTAGCTCGGGCTGAAGCCGCGCACGTAGTCGATCCGCATGCCGGTAAAGCCCACCGGTTTCAGCGTGTTGTTCAGCCAGCTGGTAATGCCTTGCTGGACCTCGCCGACGTTACGGTGATCCAGGTCGCGGCCACCGTCGAAACCCAGCGCCGAGTCGGGATTCCCCAAGCCGCAATTGCACTCGTCATTGTTGACGATCGAGTGCAGGGTCCAGCTGGGATTGGTGAAGTCCGACCAGTTGGTGGTGCCCACGCGGTGGTTAACCACGATGTCGGCCACCGCCTTGATGCCGTTATTGGTGAAGGCGCGCACGACATTGGTCAGCTCGGCCGAGCTGCCATAGCTGGAGTTCAGGTTATTCAGTTGGCGCGGCAGATAGCCCTGGGACGCGGCCGAATCCGACGGTGGCGGGAACCACACATGGGTGAAGCCCATGCCCTTGAGGTCACCGACATTGCCCTGCAACGTGTTGTACCAGTTCGGGCTGCGGTAGCTCGACGAATTCCAGTGGAAGCCCTGCAGCAGAACGGCGCTGCTGTTGCCGGACTGGGCCGGCGGGGTGGCGGCGCTGGCGCTGGTGCTGACGGCCAGGACGCCCATTGCAAGCATGACGATGATGCTTTTTTTCATTGTATGTCTCCTCCTGTGTGTTGCTGGTTGGTGTGAATTCCTTCAAAAATCAGTTGGTAAAACGATGACGACCACGCCCGCCGAACAAGCGCTAAATCACGTAGAAAAATTACCTGAGCGATGAAATCAACCTTTATTCGGCTGAGCTTGGCAGAGAAATTCTGTTCCCGCCTCATAAATGTGTCAATCGAATCCGCATGAAGTGTGTAGTTTTGCTACCTCGCCCCAAATAAAAAGGCGCTGTCATCGTTATCTGTTGATGACTCCGAATGCAATGCGCAGCAATTGCTCGATGGAAGTGACTCGCCCGCAATCGAGCGCCCAGTGCCACCCCAGGTAGTTAGGTAGCCGATGTGACGCCACACCATGAAAGCGGGCCAGCCACTCCCGAAAACGCCGGTGGTAGGCGTTGACGTTCTGCACGTGGATGGCGCCAGCGGCGCTGGACCGGACACGCTCTCCGGCGCTGAGATTGACGGCCTGGTGCGCGATGCCATGGGCACGCGCGAAGGCTGGATAGGCGCCGTTGGCATCGGTGACCAGCAGCACTTGTGGATCGAGCTTCGGCAACAGATGCCGGGTCAGGTGCACCGCCTTGAGCGCCCCGCGGCCTGTGACGGCATCGATGGTCTGTCCGCTGCGGTCGCGCGCCACCAGGATGCAATCGAGTTCGCGCGAAATGCCGCGCCTGCCGGCCCGGCCGCCGCGTTTGCGTGGCTTGCGGTCGAGCTTGCGTGAACCCTTTTGCGATTCAAGCAGGAACATCTCGTCGGCTTCGACGATGCCAGCCAGGCGTTTGGGGCGGTCATCTTTGACCCGTTCGAGAAAGCGATGCCGCCAGCGAAACGCGGTATTGCGGTGTACGCCCACCCGCTTGGCGGCGGGGCGCACCGCCCGGGAATCGAGCAGCGCGCTGAGGTAATCGGGCCATTTAGCCTTGAGCCGGAGCCGTGCCAGCGGCGTGCCGGTCAGGTCGTTGAAGGTACGGCCGCAATGGCAGCAGCGAAAGCGTTGTAGATCGTTTGCGTGACCGTGCCGATGAATGCGCTCGCAGGCGCACTCCGGGCAGCGGCGCCCCTTGGACCGGATCTCGTCGATGAGGACGATTATTCGGTCCAGCCCGGCTGCCGGATGCAGGGCCGCCAGCACCTGCTGCCGCTGTGGCCCGTTCAGTTGCTGGAGCTGAACGAAGAGCTTGGCGAACCTGGGCGCTTTCATGGGGCGTTCCCTCTCGATGGCGACAGGGGTAGGACCGCAAATTAGCTCAGCAGTTCAATGCTCGTCCATATTTAACGATGACAGCGCCAATAA
>Ga0265798_10002704_pt1 | contig 25803 bp, 26 predicted proteins | sample P3T30metagenome_FD_192430 | JGI IMG/M metagenome (GOLD analysis project Ga0265798, IMG submission 192430) | Plant litter microbial communities from East Loma Ridge, Irvine, California - P3 T30 | ecosystem: Environmental > Terrestrial > Plant litter > Unclassified | place: USA: California...
GGCTGTGGTCAGAGGATTACCGAGAATGCCAAATGCGCGAGCTACCTTCGTTTTACCATAAGATGAGTTGCGACATTTGTTTGAGTACCCGGTACGTTCACCCCGCGACCAAGTGTCAATCAAGACCCTCCCAATCGCAGCTCCGAGTGCCGGAACAGTCCAAGGTCATAATTGCATGCAAACTGATGACAGACTGCAAGTAGATAGGGGATATCCATATATTCAGCCGTCTGTTTGATCTCAAGAATGGTAAAGTGATCAAACTTGCTGAGGAAGCGTTCTTCCCATGGTATGATTACAGGATGAGCGCTTTTGCTGATGGGTTTCGAGCCGTTTGCATGGTACTTGCACCAGTCAAGGACAACGTGAAGCACATAGCGTGAAGTCTATCAATTGTCAGTTCCATCATGCTAAAAGGCTTGACTGGATTACGAACCCTTGCGAGCGAGATAGTATACGAATGCGCTGAGTTAAGCTCCTCTAGCATCCTCCTGATACGGATCGACACACATGCAACACTGAGAGCTGTAGATAGCGATTCAGCGTTGTATACATTTGTGAGGTAGGAGCTTATACGTACCGACATTAAATTCGTAACCATCTGAACTCCGTATCGTGACAATAGCGTCTACGGAAGTCTTCATATTACTTTCTCGTGAAATGTGTAGGTCATGAGAGGTTGGAAGTATCTCAGGTCTATGTGCGGTGTACATTCGAGACGTGCATCATTCCAGGAGGAATGAGAAATGGTATGACGAGCGATCTCGAATGATTTGCTATACCTCCTTGGCGTGAATGGAAAGCTGAGTGCAGTACCATTACATGTACACCCATCTAGCTAATCTGCATCCCCGCATTGCCAAGTTTCCGCCCTGAGCGAAGCCAAGACCTAATTCTTATCCCTTATAGCCGTGTAGAGCGTATGAACCTGCCGGGTCAGCCATCAGAACGATGTACAATACACAGAATTGTCTTGGCTATCAATTCTGAATAGATGATCGCGCGCTCATCTAGTTCGAATTGGGACTGCCCTCGCAGAAGGCGATGCGGTTCTTCAGCTCGTTTCTGGCTTTCGAACTTTGTAGGCGCCTCATCAGTCAACGATGGTTCGTCTTACGTTGAGAGATGACACTCAGAAGGCTGCACCATCTAAAGAGCCAGCAGTAACTTATGGTAGCAAATCGTATCAGCTGCTTTTTTGTGCTACTACACAGGGTTGTGTCGAGCTGGGATCCCCTCGACAGCCTGATGGACTGGGTGCCATCTAAATCGCCGTATCCTCGATGAACCATTCAAGCCTGACAGAGAGCTGTGACGAGATTTGCGTTTGTGTCATCGAATACGAGCCATCTAGAATACGTGAATCATTTTGACGTAACGTTATAGATAAAAAACGTTCTTATAGAGGACGAACCCCCGAGAGTAGAGGTCTAGTAACGATAAAAACTGGCTTTCTAATAATGAGAAGAATATCCAAAGTAAGCTGCCGAGATGCAACCTTTGCGCACTGACAGCACAGTGAAAAAAAATACAACATTAAGACACTAATGTAAACCAGAGTCAACGATCTTGAATCTTCTCACGAAGATAGACATAGTACTGCTCATTGACGGAAGTCAAAACAATTCTTATAAAACAGCATTCTGCTCCACCTAACCTTGCTCGTTATCCTGGTTGCATCTGAACTTTACCACTTAAAGGTGGTAGACACAGCTCCACACCCATCCTCTGCAACGCCAACGCCATTGCCCGACAACATTTTACAAGTCGCTCCTCTGTTTCTTGTCAATCTTGATGTGCTTCAATGTCTCTGCCCACACGATCTCTTTCTTGTTGTTGGCTTCATTGATCTTATCCGAATCTCCATTCTTTTTAGTCTCGAACCACTCAAATACCAGCTTCGAATTGGAGTCGAAATGGAGATTGCCGATGCTGATTGTAATATCAAATTTTTGTCGTTTTCGAAGACTTTATAAGCGTGGTTGAGAGCTTGCATGGCCTCAGGGTACCCCAGGTAAGTGTATGGTCCTTCTTCGGTGGAGCAAGCGATGAGATAGCGTCCATCGGCTAACTTGGCAGCCACCTTTATTTAGCCGAGTGGGAACATAGAAACTTGATCGGCCATGTTGTTGAAAAGGTTTCCTGAGTCTAACCAACTTAGAAGTGTAGAAGTTTGAATGTCACCGCAAAAGACTTCGAGGAGCTGCATGGTTTTATATCTTCAGCGCCATGCGCTAAGACTTCCGCCTAATGGCAAGAGAATGCAGCTTCGCAAGCACGGACCACAGCCGAAAAATGGTCCATGGCAAATTAATAGGATGCCATGCACACCTAGCTTTGTGTCGGACGGAGCGTTTATCGAACATGCTAGTAACACAGAGAGCGCCTCGAATTTCTCAGAATTCATTATACGGTGGGTGAACATCCCTGCATTCCTATACACCAAGACATCAAATGGTCCAGCTAGCATGCTATTATCTCAATAGGCCCTAAATTCTCATATGATAAAGTATCTAAGGTCATATCAACCGGTGTGGAAGATGTTGAGATCCAAGGAAGCGGAAAAGCCGAGAACGTGCCCGAGAAACGTGCCATCTTCAAGAGAAATAAAAATTACCATGACTCACGTGAACCGATCTAATTGCCGGTACGTGCGCGAGTAAGTAACCTCAGACACTGCACCAGAATCTGATCGCCGACTGTGTATACATGGAAGATCTTGCGTGGCTTAAACGGCTGATGCCTTCGCTTAGCGGGGAAATTCACGATGTGAAGACGCAGATTAGTCTTGTCATACGCATTTACCCTAATGACTGCTGACGTTCAGGTTCTCTATAAACCCTAAAAAAACCTCAAGTTTCTTCAAATTCGGCGCCTCGTGAGATTGATAGATTGCTCATGAGTTTGGAGTCGCACTTCTAGCTTCTGATACCAGTCGGATACCGGGAACGTGACTTAGATGTGTTTGGCGAATTTGCAGATTGGAGTGGGAATTGTACCGAGCGATCAGGCGGGTGATTTATCGTGGAACAAGGGTGACATCGCACGATGAACGGAGATGGTTCGCAGAATCTTTCGTCCAGAGGGGATTGCCACTGATGGGGTAACCCTTTGGTTCCAATTCGTCATGTTCCAGAAGGTGCAAGCGAATCGATGTGGAAACCCCATCCACCTCCGCGGGGAGCGAGACTTTCGGCAAGTTAAGCACCCCATAACGGATCATATGTGATATCTTCTCGAACGTTAGACTGATCCTTGACTGAATCCGCTCAGATGTTGACAAGATTGAGAAGAATGGCTGGAACCCATTTTTGCACCGATCGTTCAAAAGCTTGCCAAGTTGCTTCTTATTGTCGCTGTTGTCTTCGAAGCGACAGTAGATATGACCCTCGATGAACTGTTCACCCATGGGGCCTGTCAATCTGGATTCGGTGTGAAAATAGAACGATGATGCGACAAGGCGATGCGCGACGTTAGTCACCATTGCAAGTCTATGATCTTCTTGCAGTTTGTCACGGACCAGTTCTGAGAGTCGTTCCGTCTGGCTCTCCCGGTCTTGAGCCGGTGGCTCCTCCATCCCGAGATCGATGTTGAAACGAACGTATCTTCTTCTTTTCGGATAGGGGGAGTCCGAGAGTCCTGCGGAAGTGAAATGCCGCCACACACGCTCCGCGTCCAGGACATCGTTATCACCACGGAACAACGTTCTTGTGACATTTTGTGCCTTTTTGAGGCTTTCACGGAACCATGCGTCATCAGTTGAAGATCCAGTCTGTGTTGGCTCCATTTTGAGCTGTTTCAGGATTGATTTGCGGTTCTGGCCTGTCCCAATGGAAAGCAACAAGTCTGGTTCTTCGACCTCGGGCCAAATCTGATTTGCCTCTATTCTTGCTTCCGGGGCTGGGTTGGCGCAGGTGGACCTACCTCCACTGTATTGCTTTCCAAAACATAAAGGCGCAAAGTACTGAGGGTCGGCCATTGTTGCGTAAGCGGCTTGCCATGATTTAAGCTCCATCGCAGGATCGTGTGGTCGTTCATAGTCGTATGTCGATGTACCGCCGCCTTTCCTACGGTAATTGCTCAAAAGTATCGTCTTGTGTCTTGTCGCGCTCGTAGCTGTCACTCCAACTCTGGTATCTGGTCGGAATTGGGTCGTTGTGCCAAAGAAGTCGTTGCTGTCAGTGAATTGGCTTTTCAGAGCTCCGTAGAGGGAGGAGGTCCTGGATTCCCGTCGTGAACCAAATGCACGCACGACACGATTGATCAAGCTACCGCCGGAAGTATTCGTAGTGTATACGCGCTTGCAGATTGTGTTGAAATCACTTTGACACTTTTGAACCGAGCTTCCTTGCTTCGCGAGCATCACAGCGATAAGACCGCCGGTACCCGTACCAACGATCAAGTCGAAGAAAGACTGTACTTCGAAGTGGTTTCCAAGCGCTTGTTCGACCGCCCGCAAGATTTCCAGTTGGACCACCCCGCGGATCCCGCCTCCGTCTAAAGCGAGTATGCGTACGCCAGCTTCTCGAGGTTTGTACTTGATTATTGTTGGCTGTGCCCAATGTGTGACGTCTCTGTGCAGCGGACACCACGAAACCACTAGTGTTGATTGATCCATTACGCCGCACGCGCGTGCGCACCTGTCGCAAAGTGCGTGGCCACATGGTAAAGGATGCTGTGGAACGTCCATCAGACAGCAAAAACAGGTAGAGTTGCTCCGCACCCATGTTGCTGGTCCGATGGCTTGATAGAAACGATGGAGATGATCCAAGTGCATGGCGAACGCGACGCGCTCCTCGGAATACGTTGCATATTCTGACTTTGTGGCTATGCGACCCAGTTCTCTTGAGTAGATACGGTGTAAGTCTTGGATCGCAGTCTCGAGTTGTTCAGTCCAGTCTTCTGCGAATTTGTCGTCGAATCCGGACAGATATTCGCCAGCCGCTATGATACCCTTTTCGTCTTGGTGTCCTTTGACCCAATGGCGGGCTTTAACCAACTTGCATGACCTTGTCCCGTCTGAGCTTACGTAGGAGCAGGGACATTGCAGTTCTAGATACTCAGTCATGGCGTATTCGAAGAATTTCTTGTAATTGGCGAACAACTCGTCCAGCTCGCCTTTGTGAAATCGAGCGCAGTCCAGTAGAACGCAAGACGCAAGCATGTTGCTTAGATTCCGGAAAGTCCATTTCATCATTGTAGGCTCTCGTGATGGCAATCGAGAGTTGAGGGTCTCGCATAGCTGCAAAATGTGGCCGCCAAACCCTTGAGAAATGGGATTCCGCGTTAGGGAAACCTGCATGAAGTTGAATGGCACATCGATGTGTAGAGTGAAGTGGTCGAAGCCGCTTTGTAGGTACTGATCCAGCTCTTCGGCATTTGTGAGCAGACGAGTACGTATCTTAGCTTCATGGGACCTCTCGCAATTGCTCTGAATCGTTGCGTATAGTTTCTCTACCTGTTGGCTCATGAGCGTGTATCGGGGCTCGGCCGGAACGCGGACGACCTTGAACGAGGCGTAGTAGCAGAGGATGAGGTCCTCAACGGTGTTGATCTCTCTTCCAAGTTCACGCCAGTGTTTGGCGAGCTCGCAAAACTGAGGCACTCCCTCGATGCAGTCGAGGGCGTTGCTGACAGACGACAAAAGACTCCGCGTCGCGTGTTCAACATCCCACTGCGCTGTGGCAATAGCCGGATGGCTGCCGTTCAGAGTCACAACGCAATGTGGCAGAGCTGGCTGATTCATGGATTTCTCCAGGGCGGCAGCTCCCCAGTCAAGCAACTTCGTCAGGGCTGCAGACCCAAAGGTCTTCGGATTACGCAAGACGAAAACGACACAGTCCGAGAAGCTGTAAAGGAGTCGTGGATAGAGATTGTTCACTGCGTACTCCCGACGACGATACTCTTCTCTGTCCGCCCATTTGATTGACCGAGTGTTGATCCAAGCGTCGGATGTACCGCTCCCACCATGCTGGGAACGGTTGTAATATCGAGAACCTAGAGGGGATCTCTCACCACCCTCGAACCCTTCACAGTCTGCAAAGAGAATCGGCAGTGGCGTCAGATGTGAAGCTGGATCGGCGTACAAGTGGACGTCGCCAGATGTTGCCAGGCTATCATCGGCCACGCATCCTACCACTGGGGACGGAAAGTCGGTGGTTGGTCTTTGGTTTTCGCCGACCAAAGTACGCTGGACCAGCATATTGATCAACGTACTTTTGCCGGCATTCGTGACGCCGACAAAAGATACCATCTTCGGATATCGATTTTCGATATCTGATGAGCGCGCGATATCTGAGATGAGCGCAGCGTATCTCCCGTAATCCTCGAAGATGATCTGACTAGCATTGTCGCGAACCACGGCAAACCATTTGGCCTTTTCGTCCTGTTGGTGTAACTTCCTGACGTCGATGGGGTCTTTTGACGGGTTTAAGATCCCATGTAGCTGTCGGAGAACATCCAGAGTGACCTTCTCATGGGGCAAGCCATCGGGTCCCCTTTTGCCAGGTCTGTGTGGAGGTTGTCGTGGCCAGCAGTCGCTAAACCGGTAGAGTCAGAAACAGGCTTTAGTAGGATAGGGATCTCCAGGTGGCCATACTTGCAGTAAGTGCTAACGCAGCTAACGCAACGATAGATTCCGGATGCAACTGTGCTCTCATGACGACGGCAGCCTTCACAATTTTCCATCTCCTCAGGTTCGACGTCAAAAAGGTCGGTCATCCTTATGACGGGTTCAATCTGGTGTCCCTAGTGCGTTCAGGTAGTCTCTCATTGATCGTCGAGAGGAAAGTTCGTATCACAGAAATGAGGGCTAGAGTAGATAGGTATATCAGAATCTGCTGATCTTCGAGCTAGTATCTCGTTCAAAACGCGATATGTCGCTTGCAAAGTAGTTTGGAGCGAGGCCAGCTTTGCTGGGTCCACTACGCAGAAGTATCATTCGAGCGACCCACAACGATAGTAATGGTCGGGCGAGCCCTCAGATGTTCCAGAACAGCAAACACTCCGCCAATATAAATGCCCTTTGACATGATTTACCGATGTCCAGACATCCGTTGAAAAATAGGAACATCGTCGCCTAACGACATGTAACCGCTATTGTTCCGCATTGATGGGGACATTACGCGTGTGCTATTATTTGAGCTACTTGTGGGACAGTGTGTCTTGGTGATGCATCAGTCTAACGGTCTATGATGCAGACAATCAGAACCTATAGTGCTGTTAAAGTAGTACTGCCATATCGCTGCACATTTTGTGTAAAGGGGCAGGGTTACCACACATTCAGCTAATACCGGGTGGACTCTGTGATTTCGTAACTGCCTAGTCTATTTACTATGAGAAAACCAGTGGTAAACGCTCGACGATCGGGACATGAAGATTTACTACAACACACTCGGATGTAGTGTCAATCGTCAATGCTAGCTGTTGTTTCTGGAGTGAACAATTACTTCTCGATCCTGCGAAGCGGCTGAGATCCATTTGCAAGTGTGTAGTCGTCAATCTTCCAGCTGAGTAGAAATCCGACAAATCCAATACCAGTCGAGGTGCCAAAAAGTAGTTTTAGGGCCCAAGCATAGGCTTGCTGGATCTCAAGCTGCATGGGTACTTCTTCGGAAAGATTCTGAAGCGTCGGCAAGAATCCTTCAAAGTCTGCGGCTACGCCGAGAGGAAGACCGTCTCGCTGGAGGCGCAATCGGAGGAAGTTCTGGAATATCGTACCGCCAATGATCACGCCCATGCAGAGTCCAAGGCTGCGGAGAAAAGAGTACATGCTTATTGCGTGTGCGGCGTCTTCTCGCCTGCAAGATGCTTGGATCGCGGCTGGTTGTCCGATGAGAAGGAGACCTTGTCCAGCTCCAGCACACATGAATATCAAGACCCAGGCTGCCGGGTGAGTGTCAACATCGATGATAACTAGTAAGCCGGATCCTAGCACACTCAGTAGCCAGCCAAGATGAATGGCCCACATGTAGCGTTTCCGGCGAGTGATGAGTGGGCCTGTAATGGCGCTGACGGGAAGCACAGTCACAGCAAATGGTAGGAATGCTGTGCCTGCCAAGATAGGCGAGTATAGCTTACAAGCCATCAGGTATATGACTAGATAGTAGGTCATTGCGAACAGCTGTGGGGAACTCGGTCAGTCGTAATAAACGAGATCTTGTCGCACGCAGGACACTTACAAGGTAACCCTGCAGCAGAGTGCAGATCGAAACTAGTTTTCCTGACCAAGTCTTGAAGATGGTGAGTCGCAAGAACGGATTAGTCGCGGAATATCGTTCGTATAACACGGTAACGATCAATCCTGCGAGGCCTCCAAACATTGGTATGAGCACGGCCGCACTCTTCCACTGGTACTTATTGCCACCCCAGCTCATTCCGACAAGGAACGACGTGGAACTAATCAGCATGAGTGCAGACCCGATCCAGTCGACAGATAATAGTGCTTCGACTATCTTCATCTTTTCCGTCTCGTATCGTAACAAGAAAGGAACAGCGAAGAGACCGATCCCGCAGAACGGAAGATTGATGTAGAAGACCCTGACTCAAGTCAGCGATGGAAACGCCAATCGGATGGGCACTGTGGGCACACACCACCGCCAGTCGGTTCGTACGAGTGCGCCTCCTATTATCGGTGCAAAAGTGGTTCCAAGGCCGAACACGGATTGAATGTATGCTTGATACCTGGGACGCTGCTCGAGGGGCACGAGGTCGGTCAGGATGATAAGGTTGACGCTCAGGATCCCGCCACCTCCAATGCCTTGAATTGTGCGCCCTGTGAGCATCGCGGGTACGGTCGGAGCGGTTGCACAAACGATGCTACCAATCGTAAACAGTGCCAAAGATCCAAGAAACATGGATTGCCGACCGAAGGCGTCTGCCAACGATGCCATGATGGGTTGACAAACAGCATTCGCGAGTAAGTAGCTTGCCGCTATCCAGTAGGACTCGACAGCAGTGGCGCTCAAAGCGCGAGCAACTGTCTGGAGATACAGTCAATAGCGCCCTTACTGTTCCTGCCAAAGCCTACGTACCGGTAAAGTTGCTGTCAATATCGTCATGTCCAGCGAGATGACAAACTACTCTCTCTCGTCAGCCTCTTCTTGGAAAAGCGGTATCATGAGCAACGTACAACGCAGAAAGCTTGGACGGCTAATGCCATCTTCACCTTTCGGTCTGGTTTCCAGTACTTTGTGGACTCCAACGACAGCTCAGTGTCTTCGAGCTCGTTGATCACTGGTAGGGGAACGTCGTTGTTTTGTTGCATAGTCGCCGCCATTTTCTCGATTTCGGCAAAGTGTTTGTTGTTAGGTTGCAGATGGGAAGTCAAGGCGATGGACACCAATATATACAATCCGCTTGCTTACCGGTGTCGATCTGGGCTTCACTAAACGGGCGATCCAAGAGTCGTGCGATGTACAGTCGATACCAAGCCGCAAGTACAGCTAGTAATATCGCCATCGACATTAATCTAGACCCACATGGGTTTGAACTCGTCTGACATGTGATCTGTCCGGGACGGAATTGGGCTCATATCACCACCCAAGGGTGATGGCGACTGAGACTGCCCGGTAACTAATCCGTTGCTCCATCAGTCAATGACGCTCGGGACTGATCTATGCATACAACTATTGCTCAGAATCTACACTGAGTGTCCCCCGCCGTATCTACCAGATCTCTATCGTGAATGACAGGCAGACATATGGATCCTAGGTCGGACCTGCAGTAGAATCAAATCTCCATGGTATAACGCGTTGGACGGAAGATGCTATCAGTAGAGTTGTGCTGCACTATTACAAGGTCCTGACTTAAACGATATCCAGATCATGTACCAGACCACTTAGTTTTTGACAGATGCTTGAGCGTTCCGCCTCAATGACCTTGACAATTTCCTCACATTCTTGTACCTCCAGCGTTTTGAGTTCTACTATTTGCTTTCTTTCGTCGACTTGCTGCTTGACATTAGAAGAACCGCGCTCTAGTTCTAGCATCCTATCTTGCAGTTTTTGAGTTTCTTTGTCAAGAGCTTCCATATTTTGCATGTCTTGGTCCACTAGGGAGAGCAATTTGGAAAGCTCTGAGCGGGCATCGTCTCTCTCAGACTCAATAGTGGCCTTGTCTTGAACAAGTTCGTCGCGACGGGCTTTGAGTTTCCTACAATGGATTACCCGCTTACCAAGTTCAGCCATGGTTGTCCCGGAGCCGTTATCAAGGGAGCGGTCAAGTCCGCCAGGAGCGCCGCTCATCTGTCTTTCGATCACGGAATTGATGTGTTGTTGATCCTCGTCGAATAGCGTGTTTACAGGCTCCTGATAGTCCAGAGAGAGTGTAGCTCTGGCGTTGGGAGTCTCCTGGGTCCGAGCTCTGCGGCCAAACTTCCGTGATGGCGAGTTCGAATGCATTCCAGCTGACCCCTGTCCATTTGCAACGCCTCCTGTACACGGCCTTGGGAAGGGGTGTTGTGAAACTCGGGCTTCTTCTGGCAGTTGAAGTTGGTTTTTAGTCTCTTCCTCAGACTTAATTACTAATCTCGGTTGCTCTGAGCCTCCCACTTGGGCGGAGGTGTGAGGTTCGGAATATGAGGTCTCCCTCTGATCCGCCTGGCTATCCACTAGAGGTTGGGACTCAACCTGGAGTGGTCTTGGAGATTGAAGGTCAGAGACATTGACCAGAGGCATGATTGAGTGTTTTGTGAAGACATCCTTCGTCGGGTCCCTGGAACTCCTGTCGTTGCTCTCTTCTCCAGACTGTGGTTGAGTGACATCATGTAGAATATACAGATGGCTTCGACCCCCTTTAGCAGTGGTCGCCTCTTGTCGAGCCACTTCTCCGCTGCCGATCATTCTTGTCAAGGCCTGGTTGAGTGCGGTTTTGATGCTTTCCTTACTACTATATCTTTCGACAAGCTCTTTCCGCTCGGCTATCAAACGATCACGGATCTGAGTTGGAAAAAGACCAGGCTGTTGTGAGTGAAGTATACTCTTGATGGCGTTTCGTAACTCGGCCCTTTCCAGGGCAACTCCTGTCTCTTGGCTCTCAGGAATGGCTCCAGCTGCAAATGACGAAGGCGCTGACATCCTAGCTGACGATTTCTTGCGCTTTGCGTTTTGGATCATCTCCGAGCCTATCGTAAAACATTTTGCTGTTAGCAAATCTCTATGAACAAAACTAGTCAGACATTACCTCTTCGTTTCATGACCCCAGACTCTCTGTCGGCATCATTGGGAAAGGGGACAATTGTGTTTCTGTTTGTTAGTGTGGACGTGAGACTTGAGACTGAGGTTGTAGCGTCGCTGTTTACGCTGGATTCCGGAGAAGGTTCGTGCATGTAGTAGTCGATCGTGTTTGGGAACACCATCATCGGTTGAAGGTAACGCCCTGAGTTGGGGAACTAGAGGTGAGAGCCAAAGGACTGCAACTCGTTCAAGAAAAGATTGCTGATTCGTCTTGGACGGGGGACAATTTATTGAAAGGCTTTGGTGCAAGATTCCTAGCATATCGTGTCTGCTTCTTCTTAACATAAAAGACTTGGCATCACAGAACGCGCAGAATGATACAAGCACTAGTGCGATTGCAGGCTAGGTGTTCACATCACCTTTACGCCCTGGTCTGAGCCAGTCAAGGAAACACCTTTGAAGGAAGCGACCTGACGGTGTTCTAGGTTCGGCATACTCTCGTCTTTTTGCTAAGTCTTGTGCGATGAACTTTGCTGTGGTACTTGTCGTTATCTAGCAAGTCCACCAAATTCTATGTCTGCGTGATCAACGTAGCCTTCAGTATAACTAGAGCTGACCCTGCGTAACACATCGCGGCTGATGGCACATAGAAGAAGCGCGTTTCTGCGTCCTCGTAGTCCGACAATCTCAGTCACACCTGTTCCACAATGAAAAACTAGCTGTAGTACACTGCAAGATCATCGTGGGTGTATGTCGAGAGCTTTGTTCGGCTTAGCTGGCTGTTTTCAGAAAGTAGTCCACCTGACTTGTCTAGTGCGCTGGGCTACGTTTAGTCTCTGACGCAAAGAGTCTACGGCGAACATGAAACTAGAGAGTCTTCTTCAATTCATCGAACAAAGTAATAGCAGTATTTTAGCCTATATAACTTATGCAAGTACGGGGGGTCTTAGGTATTCTTGATCTATCACCTCATGTAGTCCTACGATACAATCGCGAGGCCCCGGGTCATCTCTTTCCAGCGGTGTCTATTTACTCTGCTCTGAGTCACAACTGAAGTCTTCCTCAATGTCGGAGGAAGGGAACTAGGCTTCCTGCGAAAGTAACGCACTGGGCAGAGATCATGGTAACCAGCACATTAGACTTCCTTTGCAGAACATCCACAAGCCGCCACGCCAGAGAGTGCGGTGGATGTGCGACAAGTGCCGTTCGATCTTCAAAGGCAATGAGGCTTGTTTCAGATGCCTGCATTGTGAATATAAAGACTGCGTAAGATATCCGTAAGTCACAGACTTCAGACTGAAATGGAGGGTTCTGTGGCTGACATGATTTCAAGGGCAATGACTTGTCCGACTCAAAGGTATGCCTAGTCGGTCAGACACGGTATTGGTTTGACAGTCATAGAAAACCGCCCGTGCCGAAATAACGAATGTGGTCATATGGCAGTCGAGTTATCTTTTAGGTACACGATACGGAAATCTCTTCGAGGAAAGACTGGGGAACCGGCAGTAAGAACTGGGACCCTGTATGAGCGGACTCGGAGACATCCTATATAAAAATCATGATTAGTAATTTTTCCTCGTTGGATGAACGTACAACAGTTTCCACGGAACCCTTGGTCTGTTGTAGTCCAGTGTCCTCCAAGGAAACATAATACGACAGAATAAAGCCAGCGGCGACAAATATTGTACTTACATGATGATAGTCAACATAACCTGGCCGTGGTTATCGAATGTAAGTTACCCAGACCACGTGCCTGATCCAAAGTGATCCGCTTTTAGTTCAAAAGCGCTTGTATACTGAAGCCTCCTCTTTCACGAATCTCATCGTAGTTCGGCCTTTCAGCGATGGGTGCTGATGTCTGATGTGCCGATTCGTTCACATTCTCTTTGAATTTATTTTCCAATCCTACCAAACGTTGTTGGAAGTTCTGTAAAGCTGATTCATCGCTGTTGATAATGTTGGCCTTGTCCATAGTGTGTAGTTTGTGGGCGCGATCGGTCATAGCGAGCTGATGGAGAGCGATGAATATGAGCGTTTGGTCGTAGTGGTGAAACTTCAATGTAAAGTACTGTACTGTACCTGAGAGATATATAGCTCCAATCTAGGGCCAAGCTTCTAAAAGGTCGATCCCGACTATATAATGTCCCGTATGGAAGGTGCCACGCTCGACCCTTGAAATCTCGACCTTTCTTTTTTGGAATCATACAGTGTTGTATACAAGCTATTCAGCTTATGACAAGCCCAGGCTAGTTCCTAGACGATATTCGTGGTCTTTTCATCTATGCTCCTGCCTTGTTGTCGTCCCTACGGCCCTGCTCGGGAAGCGCGTCGGGGAAGCGATGGACCGGCGATCCGCAATTGACGCACGGTCACTACACTTTGCCTTGAGGGTGAAAAGTGCAGCGCCCGTGCGCCGAGAACCATCACCATTCATTTATCCATTGGAATCATATTGTACCGGCCATCCACTATTGACGCACGGTCACTACACTTTGCCTTGAAGGTGAAAAGTGTAGCACCCGTGCGCCGAGAACCATCACCATTTTATTTTACTTTGGAATCATACAGTATTGTATACAGTACGTACAAGCTATTCAGCTTATAACAAGCCCAGGCTAGTTCCTGGACGATATTCGTAGACTTTTCATCTGTGCTCTTGCCTTCATTTCTCTTTTCTATTTTAGATCATACTGTATCCAAGCTGTATAGCCTACGACGGGCCTTGGCTAAGCCCCAGGCATTTTTTGGTCTTTCATCTGTGCTCTTGCGTTGGTCCTTTACCATACAATCCTGCTCGCCATCCCGCCTTCATCAAGGCGCCACGGCTTTTGGGCTTAGTGCCCTCCTACTTGCTTGTCTTGGTGGTCGTGACTGCTGACCCTCAATTCCTCTCTCTGCCTCGCTCCTTTATCTTCCATGTATTACAGGCTGGATGTCTTTAGTGCTGGAGGTGTACGCTGTCTTGTGCATATTGCTTGCCTCTGGGAAATGCCTGCCGAAGCTGAGGCAACTACCCGGGCCTGAGTTTCTTGCTGTCCGCCTCTTTCCCTCCCGTGTGCGAGGTGCGAGAAGCGCATCTTCACTTCCTGCTGACGCGTCGCGTCTGCTATGCTTGCCGTGTCATCCCCGGCTGGTCGAGCCCGTCAGGCGCTCGTACTAGGTATTTGGCCCGATACGACTCATCTCACGACATGAGCCGGTGTTTTGGTCTTTCTGTGCAAGCTGGCGCGCTCATCGCGCTCCACTGCACTTGGTGCTTGTGCGTGCAAACTATTGCTCATCTATGATGTCGAGTCGGCGTTGACGGTGTTGGCGGCCGCGGCGGCGGCGGTCGGGACTTGTTGCCTGCTGGCGCGCGGTGCGCGGTGCTCGCAGGCTCTCTCGTGTCTTGCAGTGTTTTACCGATGGCTGGGCGGCGTGGTGGGCGGTCACGTCGACCATGTCGGGCGTTGTCGATGGGTAGGGTTCGTCAAGTCACGACTTTTTGCGAGACTGCTACGTGGGCTCATCGCTCTTCTGTAGCGCACTTGGTTTCACTGCATAGCAGCTACTCACACCGGACACCATGTGGAGGCGTGCGCTCTCCGTCCGGCTGTGCGTTCTCCGTCCGGTTCTTGCCTTGTTGCCGTCCCAACGGTCCTGCTCGCCATCCCGACTTGGTCAAGTCGCCATGGCTTTTAGGCTCAGCGCCCTCCTAGTAGTCTGTCTTTGATTTCACACTCTTCCAATCATCCCCCCCAATCACCATCACTCTCTCGACCGAGTAGGCCAATATCCCACTCGTCATTTCGTTGTGCACCATCCGCCTCTTTTCTCTTGCGGACTGCCGTGCATTCGGTGAACCGCAACACTACCTCGATGCTGGCATCCCCGAACAGGATCCCCAAGTTTTCTTTATTCATTCTTGCTGAGATCTTCGTCTTCTTGGGTGAGATCGCGCGTAATATCACCTCACGTGCTCTCCTCCATTTGCGACACTCGAACATCAGGTGCGTAACGCTCTGACTGCTGCCGTTGCACCACCAGCATCGTGCATCTTGTGCTTTCTTCATTCTGAAATGGTGAATGCCTGTCACGCCGTACCCTGACTTCAGCTGCAGATATCGCGCCGTCGCTGATTTTCTTGAGTCGCCAAGGTATTTGTTCATCTTGGCCAATGTTGGCTTTGTTTCTCGCACACTTTGCTGCACACAACAGAGTGATGCTGAGCGTAGCTGTCTCGCTTGCCGTCGCGCAGCCCGAGTGGCTGGATCCAGGCAGCATCCATTTCTTCCGCCTCTTCTGCGTCTGGTGCTTGCTTTATTTTCAGTGTACATCCTTGATGTTGCAGTTGCTCCAAGCGGGTCATAATATCCCTGACTAGCGATGGTACTGATACCGTCGCCCAAGAAATAGCTGCAAGAGCTTCGCGCGAGGCTGACAAGGTTTCCATGTGTCGTGCCTCGTGATTGAGCACGATCGAACCGGCTTTTTCCACTGCACTGCCGATTGCGAAAAGATTCGCGTCGATGGTGGTCAAGTATCTGCCTAGAGGCGTGCCCCTTTACCCTCCAACGGCCCTGATCTCGCCACGCGACTCCTGCGTCGAGGTCTCTGTTCTGAGCGCGAGCGTCTGCACTTGCAGTGAACATTGTGAGCACTTCAGCCCAATCTTGACTTATCCTCTCTAGTGCAGGATCTTGATAATCTGAGCTGACTTCGAGGTTCATTGGTGTTGCGGCTATCTTCTCCGAAAGGCTAAAGCCATACCCCGTATCATATGTGACCACTTTGGCCACCTGCTGTGCAAGTCTCCCTCCGAGCGTTCGGCGGGGTTTGTCAGGGCTAACCCAGCCGACGCTCGACAGGCAGTCTCGTGCTCCTCCGTGCCTGTACAGCTGTCCCATGCGGAAATTGGTGGGCAGCATTTGATGTGTCGGATGATCTTGTGGTGTTGCAAGAGCTCGCGCTGCGAAGCGCCTTTGACGGTAGTCCCACCGCTCTTTAGCCCGTGGCAAGTAGGCCGCTGTGAGTAAGGTTGTAATCTCGACCTTCTCTAGCGAATTTGTGATGCAGCAATAGGTGGATATGCGACACGAGGGCGGGATTGAACTGAGCCAACTTGTTGACAGACAGTATTCTCGGTAACAGGTACCCTGCCAGCCTATTTACAAGCGTTGCTTCTGATCCCGAGAGCCGTGATGTGACCGGAGTTTTCTCCAGACTCCGGTCACGCATACCCATCCAGCCCTGTTATCTCCGAGCCAGATTGGTGCACGGAGGCCACACTTTGCTTGCAGATGAAAAGTGCGACGACCGTGCCCTTCGGAAGCTCCACAATCATTCCTCCACACCTGTGAACAGAATGCTGGCGCATAATCGATGTTGGCCTCATTGTCTTCTTGATTCCTTGCGTGCACAATTTGACTTGCTTGTAGGGTTCTACACACAAGATTGTGCTATAGGATCTCCCCCTTCCCGTTCTCGACTTAGATCGGCTGCTCAGACCACATGTTCCACAGCTTCAGCGTCATAGCTTCGTGCGAGCAAGTCTTTGTTTGCCTAAGACTCGAATCGTAAGCTCGATCGAATAGTTTTTCTTTGACTACAGTATGTTTATAAGTACAATAGCGTTCGCGCTGTCTTGCTCACTTTGGAATATCGTTACGGAAAGACTTGCCATATCACCAGCCTTCTTTGTTATATCACGATGTCTCTAGCCACGAACTTCGCCTCCCCCTCGATGATGCAGGGCGTTGTTTACAATGGAATACCCCATCAGGTTTCGGTTACCGAAATGCCGGTTCCCACATTGGAAGCCGATACGGATGTCATAGTCAAAATCAAGATTGCTGGCATCTGCGGAACAGACTTACACATGTATCATGGCTTTAGAGGCCAGGAAGCTCCATGGGGCATGGGTCATGAAGCTCTGGGATACATTTCTGAGATAGGATCCGGTGTCTCCTCCCTCGCGGTCGGCGACTACGTCGTGATCCCTGATAATGTGGATAGTGGTCGTCTCGACATGGCGCCACCAGCATTCGAAGTTTTTGGAGTCGGCAGGGGATCATTGGAGGGACTACAAGGTAAGTTGGAAATACCTATGATTTAGTAAAGTTGCTGGAACGATGCACTGACACGTGACAGCGGAGTACGCACGTGTACCATTCGCTGACCACAGCCTTATACCTGTACCCCTGACTCACGAAACGACCAACCTCTCGATTGAGATGGATTACATGGCCTTGTCCGACATCTTTGCGACCGGATGGCAGGCGCTCGATTTCGCTGGCTTTCTTCCAGGAGACACCGTCGCAGTCTTTGGCGCTGGACCCGTTGGACTGCTGGCTACGCACTCTGCGATCCTCCGTGGTGCCTCGAAGGTATACCTGGTCGACAGGATATCTATGCGACTCGAGCGCGGACGATCTCTCGGTGCGATACCTATCGACTTCTCGACATCAGATGCCGTCGACCAGATTCTGTCCTACGAACCTCTTGGAGTTCAGCGGGTAGTTGACTGTGTCGGTATGGAGGCTGTTGATGCAGATGGTGATCCTGACCAGGGCCTGGTGACTCGGAGTATGGTCCGAGTCGCTGCACAGAACGGAGGCCTGGGTCAAGTCGGTGTTTACGGAGCTCAAAACAACACTTCCGCTGCACCAAAGGCCAGCAACATAGAACCCGATATCAGGTTTCCACTACGCGACTTCTTCATGAAGGGTCTAAGCCTCAAAGCCGGCATAGTAAATCCAAGGGCCCTGGCGCCGCAACTGCTAGCACTGATCGAACATGGACGAGCTCAGCCCGGACTCGTTGCTAGTGCAGTAATCCCCATCGCCAAAGCACCGCACTTCTACGACCGGTTCTCCAATCATGAAGAGACTAAAGTCTACATCAGCTTTGAAGATGCGCGGTAGTATATAGTTCAATAGCTCCCAAACAATTTGAATTCTAGTGACAATGGAGTCGAATGACAAAACGATCAACTTACACATCCCATGCACTCGCCGATTTTAATGAGGTGGCTATCACTTCGCTGGCGGTACGGTCAAATAGAACCTCCGATGGTGATGCTCTAAGTATCACAAGAGAGGGCTTGATTGGTGGAAGATATCGTCTCATGCGAAGTCTAAAGCTTCGCGAGCGTGCCAAAGGTTTAAGGTCGACGAATCGCGACTACGGAGATACAGGCCACGATTAGCGGGACGGCTGTTAAAGGTTTCATATCGCATCCATTGGGAAGACGCAAGTACCGGATGGAATCAGAGCTTTTCTGTGAAGTGCGAGCCCTTTGTGAGTGAAGCACTGGCAGACTGGCCTGTGCTATGAGACTAGGCGTGGTGTCCGCATATCTCCTCCCGGGATCCGCTTAGGACTAGACTCCTTCCTGTATTGAACTTGTTGAATACCACGAGGGCTCTCTGCGTACGCTTGGCCCACCCGTGACATTTTCATCGCTTTCGCACGACAAATAAGACCTCGTGTTTGCAATCATTGTATTCAACTAAGTTATCATTATGATACTATAGTGTTTGGAAAATACTGTACTAACGATTAGAAACATCAAGCTGTGTCGCCATCTCTATGACATCCATCACTTATATTCAGCACAATATCTCTGATAAGCAGTTGATCCCATAGACTGCGTGTGCATGCTATCTAAGTTCTCGTCCGACATCTTACGAAGCTCAAAGTCTTTGCTCTCGTAGCTTCGCTCCTTGAAATTTGTATCTGGCCTCTGACTTCTTCTCCAGGCGTGTCTGCTGCTTGAGATACTTCTTTGGTGTTTTAGCAGTGTCTTGCTTGGACATCAACTCTTCGTCGAAGAAAAATATACGCTCATCATCTGGGTCATCTTGCATAGCTTTGTTAGTATCTGAGTATATTGGATACACACTCCAGATCTCAACTTACATTTGTCTGACTGATAACTCGGCATTTGACGTCGTGGCAACCCGAATTCGGGTTTTTTTCGAGGCATTACACTTGCGATGTTCATGCTTCAAGCATTGATGTCGTAAGTTTATGTCGGAAAATTTTATCATTTCTGACGGCGAGAGAGGTAACGGTCCATCTAATGTATCGGCCGAAGACGCATCCAAAGTGGATATTTCGAGAAGTGCCCGACGAAAGAAAACGTAACGGAAACATGAATCCTATCCTAGTATGAGACAGTCTAGGCTTGGAGCATAGATATTCTGATATGGCTCTCTTAGGTCTTTGGTAGTGTTTGATTGATGGCAGTCTTAGAGAGTCATACTTGCCTGTGCCCCCGGCTAGCTGATAACGTTGATGTATATTAGCGAAGATCTTGTCGAATGTGCAGCTCTGTTTTTGGGTCGACGACTCGTTTAGGGATGATACAGTACAGTCATCATTTCGTTCCAATGGCGTAGTCGAAGACCAACGAAAAGCGGGCAATCGTGCGGCTCTGAATGCATATCAGCGTTTTCGTATAGTAACACAAAACCTAGAACAAGGAGCTGGTTTAGAGATTGCAGATAACCTCAACTTAGACGTGCCGACTATACAGTCACCGATTATGGGTATGAGCTCTTTCAGAAAAGTTGCTGTCAGCGTCTTGTCTGACTCCATCATCGAGCCCATGACCGTCTTGGCATCTGAAATGTATACAATTCATGGCGAACGTACTAATGCAGATGTACTTCGCGGAGTCCGTGTCTTCTCTATATTACTGATCATCACAAGTATAGGCATTTCGTACCACCGGTATCAGAATGACATATTGAAACAAGACTCGATCAAGTTGCTTACTAGGAACAGCTCTCTTCAGACTTATCATCTGATATATGCCAGTCGTTTCGATTACGCCCAGCTATTGCTTCAGATGAGGATTCCTCCCTCCCATTCCCAGTCCATGTCACTCCCAGTGGCGTTACAGTCTTCCTGGTTGACCTTAGGAACTTGCGACATCCGACTATCTCGCATCCTATTTGTCAGACCGAGATCATGTAGAGTGGCTCTCAGCTTCCCGTCTATGCTTCGAGTCCTGACCTGCACGTGACCTTGCATTTGTATCTGCTCGAGCATGCCTAGCACCTCAGCTTGTCGGGTAGAAAGAACGCGGAATTGGTGCCAAGTTACGATCAGAACCCTCAAGTTCTTCAATCTTTGTCCGTTATCGATTGCTTTGACTAAACTGGAGAGTCGTTGAGCTAGCACATCCTCCCAAAGCCTTATGCTGTAGGGGTCAGGAAGGTACAGGTTGAGCCTCAAATGACGAATTGTTGTGATGACATCTAGACATCGCCAGGGTAGCATGGACACCAGAGGGCCTTCTGTGGTATAGCTTTGGTCGTGCACTAGTAAATCGGAAAGAGGGTAGTCTGCCGGCTCGGCAAAGTCTAGCTGGAGTATGTGATGTCAGACAAGACCTTGAAAGAGTGCATCGTACTGGAATATAGAACTGAACTTACCTCTTCCGAATCGATGGTCCACGTGAAAGTGTTGACACGGTAAAATACTCTGACTGCTTCTTCGCGTAGCACCTTGCAGACTTGTATGATGGGAGGCGTGAACGTAGCTGGGCTCTCTATGGGTCGTTGTAGTCTGATATTACCCTTCTGATAAAGTAGAGGTATCATGATCTGCTCACGGAGCTCGTAAGGTAGTGTGAGCAGAGAGGTAGGCATTTTGGAGATTAGCAACTCCAGTGTGATTTTGAGAGCTTTGTAGGGGAAGCTGTCGGAGCGTGAAGAAGATGGATTTCAGATGCCCATTTATGCAAACGCTCAGAGTGTACAGCCTTGAACTACGCAATTTGTGGGTATACTTCAGATTGATCGGCAGTATCGCTTGCGAATCCATTGATGTATTCACTGATAGGGTACCCTACAATGTGTCTCGGAGTTTGATTCTAGCAGGGATATAGTCGATGAATATGTACTGTATCATGTATGTGATGCTCTCGACTTGGAGTCTGTGGGGTGGACGCCATACATAGCTTTCACAGGCTTGCGGTGGTTTGTCATGTCGACAGCATGTTTACGGAGGGCAGGTTCTCCACTACCCCCGGATGTCTCTGCGATCAAGGTGAGTGAAGATTTACTTCTAGTATTCCAAGGCGTACAACTGACATCACTACAGAAGTTTTTCAGCATTCTTCCTGACTTCGAGGATCATGCTCCACGAACGAAATTTGGTGGTCCATTGCAGAGATATCCGTACGAGTCGGCGTTTCCTCCACAGGACCTCAAAAGCAATGACTGTACAGTAGCAAAACGTGCAGATATGTCTTATCTGTCTCGAAGCGACCCGTCGAGACTATGCTGCTTATCATTTTCGGCACAATCTGTTTAATAGCAACCACTCTAGCCTTTACAATCGCGAAGTTGCTGATGATGATAATACGGTTGACTTGAAACGGGGTCACATGTCCTCGATGTATATAATCAGAGCGAGGAGGTTCTCAAGGGATCAAAAAATGACCTACTTCAGTAACACTAGTTTAGCCACATCATATGCAACGAAGCGCAATACATTCAGGACATAGACTCATGGTATGCACTACACCACCTGTTGAGATGGAAAAAGACGTTGCTTCTACTGTACTACGGAATAGCTTCTATCCGAGTATCGAGACACCACAGCATGACTTACTTTCGACTATTGGCACCATATTGCGACGTCAGAAACCTCGATGGAATTTCGTCCTACATCTCCGATTCTGACGGTCCAGGCTCTGACAAATCATGATCATCCTCGCTTGAAAGACCGCTATCGGAAAACCCTTCTTCGAAACCACATCCGCAGAACTGATCATGTTCTTCGAGATCGACTTCTATGCCTTCGGCGGGTTGTATCTTGTAATTCCCTCCAGTCTCATTCAGATCGCCGTAGTCATAACACATATCGAAGTTTAGATTATCGTCCCCAACATAAGATTCGTCTCCACTTTCTGAAAAGCGGTCCGAGTCTGATGCAGAATCGTCGCTTTCGTTCTCGGTTGCGCCGTTCTCGTCGCAGTACTCCTTAGTACCGTGTAAGCCGCTAAGCGCCTCCCATGCTTCGTTAATCTACGTCGAGTGAGTGACATGTGATACTGTTGGATTCAATAGACTACGCACAGCCACCATCTTTGTATGACTTCCTCCCATGATCTGGATGAGCCTTTAGCGATAGAGAAAGGTACGCGAGGCGAACTTCTCGTGGGAAGGCATCGGAACTGATGCCCAAAATGACGTGGGCACTTGAAGACGCCATCCTCCTCACGGTAGGATCAGACAAGCGAACGATTGGCGGAGGGACGGTTACTGCGAGTAATTGTTCTCTACTGTAGGTTGATGAGAGGTACAGTATACTAACCTGTGCCTTGCAGGCGGTAACTGTCACCTATTTATATCGATTCTGGGTTCCTAAGAGCTAGTAGTATGACGCTGGACTACATGCCAAATCATGTTTGCACCCCCGTGTCTGGGATAGTGATAACCTCAGGAAGCCAATCATGGCTTAGACGAATGGATTTCTACATACTTCGGCGTGCCAATTACTAACCATGAAGCGGACCCCAGTGCAGGCATTTTAGATCAGGATTCCATCGTGAGATACAAAGCTTTTCAATTCATGTGGTTTCCAAATTGTAACACGATATTATCAGTCGACCATCATATACGCTATAGCAGCATTAGCACATGTATAGTACTTTGATTTTGCCTCAAGCTTTACGATATTTTTTACTTCCAGCATCCTCCTAAATCAATAAGAAAAACGGTGGAGGGTTTCTCGCGACGAAGGGGGGGATGACTAATAACACGGGGGTAAGTCTTTGTCTCGTGATGATAACGACCACGAAAATAATGACGCAGAAGGTTAAAGAAAGCAGCGTGAATATGGTACCCCCTCGTGTAGTTTGTCTGGTATCCAGCATCGGGCTGTGTCTATATAAGACGCGAAGAAGGGTGTTTGTTTCCTATCAGCAATACACAAACAGAAACAATCAGAACACAATTACAAAGACTTACGCGAATTCCAACGATGAACAGTACCACGCAAGTCATCGCCCAGCATGGCGGCCCTTCGTCGGAGAGCACGCACGACCACCAGGTACCCGGCCAATCTTCTGGTCGTGAACCGAAAGATACTAGTGGAAAAAAGTTTAAGCTCCCAGACCCCAAAACTCCTCCACCTAAGCCTCAGAATGAGGAAGAGTTCCGAAAGACAAAGCCGACCAAAAAACAAATCCAAGCTTGGGATGACCAGAAGAAGGAGTTTAAAGTCCATAATGATTTCAAGGCAGAAGTAGAGGAAAACTGGGCTGGCAACGGACGTGGGTTAGAAGACGAATTCCTTGAAACCCAGGATTACGCGGATAAATATGAGGCGGCGGGAGAGTTGGTAGATCTGGCGCGTTTGATCATCGAGACAGATATTGAGCCGACGAAGAGACTTGAAGCCTATACAAGTAAGTGCAGTATGACTAATAGAACGCGATCAGTTGACTGACGGTAGGAGACCTTCAAACACTGTCTACGAAATACCCGGAACTCAAACCAATGTTTGACTTGAATGTGAAGGAATTGACGAGATGGGCTGAAAACAAATACACGGAAGACAAACCTCAGATGCAATATATGTTCGAGAAGGAGGAGAAGGGTTTAAAGACAACCAAGACAACCACGAAAAAACCCGCAACGGAAACTGACGACCCTTGGACTAAGCCGGATGCAAAACGCAGAAGAGACGCGCCATCTAAAGATCGACCTGAGGAACACAAGTTCGAGAGTAAAGAAACTGAACAGTTGGTGTCCGTCAAGCAAGCGTGGGCAGAAGCAGACCCACTTCTGGGGCAGATGATGAGGGAGCCCGAACAGATCCGCGGCGTTAACGGAGAAAAACTCAAGGATATCAACAGGAAAATCGATGAACTCATCAGTGCTCATACCAAAGGTAATATGCAAGAGGCTCCTGATATGAAGATCCCAGTGGCCGAAATGATCCTCATGATCATCAAAGCCGTCGAGACCACGGTTGCTACGGGGAGAAGCATGATTGGTGATAAAGACGCTGAGAAGTTCTTTGCAACAATAGCAGAGGGGGCTAAGCGCATGAATGATTATGCTGGAGGCGCAGAAAAACCAATGCAGTGGGTGGCGAACATTACTGATGTGTATGCCTACCATGTGAAACTCGCGGAAGAAAACAACGTGAAAGACTTGGATACGATGCATGCCTCACCCCAATTCTGGAGCAAAGGGCTGAATGGTTGGGTCGTAGAGACCTACATGGCAAGCGCGCCACGGACTGAAAATATTCCCGCACGATTCCAGGTAGAAGTACCGGATGAGGAAATGGGCGAGGCCGACAACACTCCGGTAGAGGTACCTTCACAACCTGATTCAGATAGAATGAGTGTCGGCTCCGAAGGGCATGCAAATGCACGGGACCCTGAGATACCAGAGCCGATTAACGCTGGTGGTCCTACAGCTGATACTACAGCCGCTGGGCAAAACGCCGCAAACACGCCGCAAAACTATCCTCTGGAAGATTTCGCTAATGTGTCTGGATCATCTTTACCTACAGCAGATGATTACGCTTTAATGTACCATGGTGTCATGAGAACTGTTGCCGGGTACCGGCATCGTGGGATAGTCAAGGGTGGTGGGCACGGCTTCTCGGTACTTCTACTTATGAAAGGAGACAATTTCTATCATATGATCGCCTCTAGCGAGGTGGATGCGAGCGACAGCGAGCCTCTGGATTACCTCGCAAAAGGGGGTCATCTCATAGGAGATGTGAAAGACCCGAATAAACGCCTGAAAATTGGAAACAATATCGAAGGCAGAGATCACAACGTCGAAGGGCAAAAGTTCACAGATTTCATAATGTCTGCTTATGCTGTCACCCCGCGCAGTCAAGACTCGAACTCCGAACGTTGTGTCAATCAATACATCAGAGGTCATTTCAATGGTGCAAACCATGCGGGCGAAACTCGGTGGTACAGCAAGGGTGGATTCTGTGAACTTGGTAGATTTAGACCGGGTCCGGTCCAGGTAATGATCGACAACTTCAAGGCCAAGCACTCTATCACCCCGGAAGACGAGGCAAAACTCGAAACTGTAAAGCGTAAGAAGGCGACCTATTGGGGTAAGCGGGAAGAAACGTCGCCCAACGACCAACGCTTCAATCATGTCAAATCAGGCTTCGTTGTTACTCCTAATAATGGAGACCGACAACCGCTACGTAAGTCATTGAATCCAGAACAACGATCTTGGTCAACTTGGCAACGTTCGCATTTTCCGCGCTAACAGGATCCCAGCAGGAAACAATCAAGACTCTACAAATAGCTCATCAGCTAGCAAGCCCAACAGAGGTGATGGAAGCCAACGAGGAGATTATTTCAATGCCGCCTTTACTGTCCCCAAGAGTGATATTAGACCAACACCGAGTAAGTCATACAACGGTTCGTTGAGGTGTTGATGAAATAAAGCCCTAGCGTTCTGCACGCTAACAGCAATCTTTAACAGGTCCGAACCAGCAGACGGAAGATTCCAACGAGCGGATCCGAAGTTTGGAAACCACTGTCCAAAGAATGGGGGACATGTTGACTGCTATGATGGCGAAGCTAGGGGTTCAAGATGTACGATGATACCAAGGTATTGCTCGTGCACAGTTAACTTGTCGAGTT